>OFFT01001247.1_pt1 | contig 15627 bp, 8 predicted proteins | sample 1521581 | NCBI WGS metagenome assembly OFFT01 (sample SAMEA3504084, study PRJEB24116) | mouse gut metagenome | biome: mouse gut; feature: mouse-associated habitat; material: faeces | place: Denmark | collected 2011
GCTCCTGGGCGTTTACAAGCCTGGCATATTCCTGAAACATCCGGTAATCGCCGCGTTTTGTCGACTCCTGCAGCAAATGGATCGTCGCCGGATTGTACAGATGCGCATCGGCTCCGCTGCGCATTTTATGCCGCCCCCTGCTGTCTAACGTCAGATCCGTTTCCAGTCCCAGAGGATCATATGCCAGCGAATGCAGCTCGTCTACATCCCGCGCGATATCCTTTAACGTAATACCGCCGATGCGGCTGACCGTATTTGTAAAATATTTATCGATTACGTCTTTGTCAATTCCAACCGCTTCAAAAATCTTGGATCCCTGATAAGACTGAATCGTGGAAATGCCCATTTTAGAAGCGATTTTTACAATGCCGTTGGCAACGGCATAATTATAATCCTGGATCGCCGCATAAGGATCCTTATCCAGCATATGCTCGTCTACCAGCTGCTTTACCGTATCCTGCGCCAGGTACGGATTGATGGCGCAGGCGCCATAGCCCAAAAGCGTTGCAAAATGATGCACCTCCCTCGGTTCTCCGGACTCTAAGATCATAGCAACCGCCGTCCTTTTTTTCGTCTTTACCAAATGCTGCTGCAAGGCGGAAACAGCAAGCAGGGAGGGAATCGGCACATGGTTTTCGTCTACGCCCCGGTCGGAGAGAATCAAAATATTCGCGCCGTCCCGATAGGCGCGGTCGGCTTCCACAAACAGCCGGTCGATCGCTTTTTCCAGACTTGTATTCTTATAATAGGTAATCGGCAGCACGGCAGTCTGAAATCCTTCCACCTGCATCGATTTGATTTTCATAAGATCCGTGTTCGTCAAGATTGGATTGTTGACCTTTAATACATGGCAGTTGACCGCTTGTTCTTCCAGAAGATTGCCGTCTTCTCCAATATAGACAGCGGTAGAAGTCACGACTTTTTCACGGATCGAATCAATCGGCGGATTGGTCACCTGTGCAAACAGCTGCTTAAAATAGTTAAACAACGGCTGATGATCCCCTGCCAGTGCGGCAAGCGGCGTATCGATCCCCATCGCCGCCGTTGCCTCGCCGCCGTCCCTTGCCATCGGCAGAATTTCTTCCCGCAGAGATTCATACGTATAACCGAATGCTTTCTGCATCCGCATTCGCTCTTCTTTGGAATATTCCGGCACGCGCTGGTTGGGAATTTTCAAATCTTCCAGACAGACTAAATTGCGGTCCAGCCATTCACCGTAAGGCTGCCTTCCTGCATAGGTCGCTTTTAATTCTTCATCATCGATCACGCGTCCCAAAAGCGTATCCACCAAAAGCATTTTCCCCGGACGCAGCCTCTCTTTTGCCACGATTTTCATCGGATCGATATCCAAAACGCCTACCTCGGAAGAAAGGATCAGATAATCGTCGTCTGTAATATAGTATCTGGAAGGACGCAGGCCGTTGCGATCCAACACGGCTCCCATCCGGTCCCCGTCCGAAAACAAAATAGACGCCGGTCCGTCCCACGGCTCCATCATCGTGGCATAATACTGGTAAAAATCCTTTTTCTTCTGCGGCATCAGCGCGTTGTTCGCCCACGGCTCCGGAATCATGATCATGACCGCAAGGGGGAGGTCCATGCCGCTCATCACGAGAAATTCCAGCGTATTGTCCAGCATCGCCGAATCCGATCCTTCGCTGTTGATCACAGGAAGCACTTTTAACAACTCGCCTTTTAAATACTCCGATTCCATCGTCTCTTCTCTGGCAAGCATCTTGTCCGCATTACCCTTAATCGTATTGATCTCACCGTTATGCACGATCAAACGGTTCGGATGCGCACGCTCCCAGCTCGGGTTTGTATTCGTGGAAAACCGGGAATGCACGGTCGCAATCGCCGATTCGTAATCCTTATCCTGTAAATCCATAAAGAACAGGCGAAGCTGCTCCACCAAAAACATGCCCTTATATACGATCGTACGGCTCGATAACGAAACGACATACGTATCGTCGTTGGACTGCTCAAACACGCGCCTTGCCACATAGAGTTTACGGTCAAACTCCAGTCCCTTCTGCACATCCTCCGGGCGCCGGACAAACCCCTGCATCATACAGGGCATGCAGTCCACCGCTTTTTGTCCCAGCTTAGAAGGATCCGTCGGAACTTCTCTCCAGCCTAAAAACTCCATCCCCTCTTTGCGCACGATCACTTCAAACATCTTCTTCGCCTGATTGCGCTTAAATTCCTCCCGGGGAAAGAAAAACATACCGACGCCGTAATCCCGTTCCCCTCCCAGGTCAATTCCCAGCTGCTTCGCAGCTTTGGAAAAGAATTTATGTGAAATCTGCAACAAAATCCCGACGCCGTCTCCTGTTTTTCCTTCCGCGTCTTTTCCGGCGCGGTGTTTTAAATTCTCTACGATTTTCAATGCGTTTTCTACCGTATCGTGAGTTTTGATCCCTTTTATATTCACAACGGCGCCGATCCCGCAGTTATCATGCTCAAACCTCGGGTCATACATACCCTGTGCCGTTATGCTGCTGTTTCGTTTCTTCATAATTTCACCCTTCCTGCGGCTGTTTCCCTGCTTTGATACTGGGCAGAGGACAGTTTGCATATATTCTGGTTATTATCATACAACTTTTTGAATGGAATGTAAACAGTTTTTTTGCTAATATTGTCAGATTAATTGATAATATATGGATATATCATTTTATTGTATAATAAAATCTTTAAATTTTTTCTTCGAAATTGCTTTGTATACACAATTCCCCAAGAAAATCGTTTAATTTTCTTGGGGAATAAGAATGCCTGTTCAAATTTGCAAACTAAATAAAATCTGCTTCTACTAAGTTACAATAATCAACGCCGCAGCCTTTTAATTTATAACGAAGAAGATTACATATTTTTTCATCACAGGAAGCAAAAAAGATTTGATCCATAACTGCGTCTTGATCCAGCAGCTGATACTTCATTAAATCCAAAAACGCCAGCATATTTACATCATCCATGCATGCCGTCAAATCGTCAATAAAATATATTTTACATGGCTCCTGATGATTTCTTGAAACAATCCCTGCAAAGAAATACGCAAGCATAAATACGCTCATTTGCCCATTGCTTAAGATATTAACTATATTTTTGTCTTTCTCATCTACAATCGATAATAATCCGTTTTCCTGCTTCAGACTGATTTTTTCAATAGTATGAATCCGGGATAACTTTTTATAAAATTTAAACAGATTCGGTCCCACTTTGTTGTATTCATCTGCTTTCAATTGATCGATTAATTTCCGGATTTGGCCTGCGTGATCTTTTGCCGTCTTATGCAGAGAATCAAGCCTGGTCTGCCGTACTTTTAGGTCGGTATTTTTCCGATTGAACTCTTGCAGCTGTCTTTTGCTGTCCAGATATGTTTTATTATTCAGCATACTATTCAGCGAATTGATTTTCTGAACAAACAGCGTATGCGAAAAAGAAATCAGACCGGGAGCTCCTTTCGCTGATTCATGAATTCTCTGGATAGCAGCTCTTTCTGTTTCATTCTCTCCCGGTTGATACCCCAGAAACTCTAATATTTTTCTGCAGTCCTCCCGCTTATGACGAATGGTTTCTGCATCCAGAATATCTTGATTCACTTCTTCTTGCAGTGAATCAAGATTGTCCTGCTCCGTCAATGTTTCTAACGTATATTTTTTAGGATCAGTTTGTTCTAACCTCCGATATATATGAAAAAAATCAGCTGTTTCATTTTGGAGTTTGATCAACTTCATTTTATTTTTCTCGTACTTGTTTATTTCATCTTTTAAAAGTTGACTGCATATTCCGATCATAGATTCATATGTTACACGTATTTTCTTCTCTAATTGATCTTTATGTTTCTTTTTCTCCGAAATTAACAGCCCATGCTGTTCCATATAATCTTGGGCATCACGCAGTATGTCTTCTTGATTTATGCGGTCAAACTGCGCAGAACCGCAAACAGGACAAAACGTTTTTTCCCCGTTTTGCTGTTTTTCTTCTCGGTACTTAATCAACCCCGGTCCCAAATTTACCAAAGTTGAAAGTGTATCCAAAACATCGTTCCCTTTTGAGAGCGTTTCTATTTCTTGTGTTAAAAGTTTTAACTCATTCTCCAACCGCTGAATTTCTGTTTTTAAGCTGCTGCATTCACTTTCGGTGAAAGCGTTGGTTTGAAACGAAAGTATTGTACCGGTATAACTCCATATATTTTCTCTTGTTAATTTTATTTCTTCATACTGTTTTATTCTGCTTTCAAGGACGGTAATGCTTTGATCGTCAATATGCAGCTTCTGTTCTATCGCTTTTTTTATCTTTTCTTTATTGGACTGCAAAAGCAGTTTTAATGTTCTTAAATTCTTTTGAGTCGATCTTGCCGTTTCATCTTTCAGTACATCTCCTAAAAGCATGCCTGCATACTGATATCCGCATTGAAAGAGCTGTCGTAACTGATCTTTCCATTGCTTTTCGTCCGCATCCGAAATTTCCACATTCTCTCCTTGAAACATTTGCGTCTGCGGATAGCCCTGAATCATGGGAGTTTGTTTATACTGATTCAAGGTCTCCTGCAAGATACGTATAGAATCCTCGGGTATTTTCTGTTTCTCCAAATCCTGCTTATACCGTTCGATATCTTGTACAAATAAATCCAGGTTATTGGCTATCGAAGTTTCTCTGGAATAATCCGTAATAAAATCAGAAAACAGCCCCGGCAAATCCTTCCTTTTGCGATTTTGAATGTCCATAGACTTTTGTACATCACAAAAATGATAATTATAAAAACTCTGGTCTGCGATTGCTGAGAGTAATTGCTTCGCGCGTTTCTCACTGCCGCTGACATTCACGGTACTGGATTTAGGATTCAGCTCATCCTTTGTTTGAACACGCCGTATGGTAAATTCCTGATTTCCATCGATTATATGTAATATCACTGATATTTCAGCATCTTCCGGAGCCATTTTATATCTTAAGATACCATCTACATTTTTCTTTCGTTCACTGTCATTTGTACTTCGATTGTCAAACGCATTTTTTAACCTTAAAATATTTCCCGTCAAACACCATTCGATCGAATCAAGCAGCGTTGTTTTTCCAAGTCCATTTGGCGCAGACAGTAAAATAAATGGTTTTCCTTCAAATGAAAATTCTTTCTTTTCCCCAACTCCTCTAAAGTATTCTAATTCAACTTTCTGTATCCGCATTCGTTTCTAACCACCTCTTTATTTTCTCATACTCTTCCTGTTTAAAATTCTTTTTTAAAACTCCATTGCTGTCTTCTCTTCCAGGCACTTGCTTTCTTGTTATTCCAAGAAAATCCATCTCCTCCTGCTCCATTTTTGGAAGCATCAGCTTCAGCCTGTCTGCCATATTAAAATCCTTTTCAAAAGCTTCTTCTTTGATTAAATAAAACGGCAGTTCAACAACTTCTTCCTCTGCTATTTCTATATCTCCGTTTGCTTTAAAAGTACATGGCAGGAAAATTTTTCTGGCAATATTTAATGAACTCTCCTTGGAGCGATCCACCGAAAAATCCTCAAACAACACCAGCATAACAACATTATATTTCAAATTTCTAATCACATTTTTGTCAGGAGAGCCAAACGCCATAAATGCACTGATATTTTGTTCCCATTTTTTACAAACATTACTTATGCTTTCTACTCTTCCATCTAAAACAAAAAATAATTCATCCTTTGTTTTGCTGATATACAGAAATTTCAGCTCTGACGGTATTTGCCCTTCCTCGTTATAGAACACATCAACAGATAAGTGATATGGCTTAGCGTTGTCTTCATTTATAATATTTCTATACCCGCTTTCTTCAAATAAATCCTGCAATATCATTTGATACCCCTTTTCTGAATACACATTTTTGCAAAAATACTTTTCTCACAGTTTTCAATATTCTCCCATTCATTTTCATCAATCTTGATGCAGTCCATACATTCCACATAAAAAGCGTCAGGTTCTAACACAGCGACAGAATGGTCCCCGGTCTCACTTGCTACCTGGGTTACATTGTAATCATATTCACATTTTCCATATTTCGCTCCAGACATATACCACTTTTCCGGTCTTACTTTGTACATGCGAGAAAAAATATTTTTTTCATCCGTTTTTTTCTTCACATTCCTTACTAGCGGTAAAATAATCCCCGTGCGTGCAATATCCTTTGTAAATGTTAAACAAATATATTTTTCGGCAATATCGTCTATATAATACTGCGGCTTTAACATATCTGCATCGTTCTCGATATGAAAGTCCGTTTTATTACGGCACAAATTAAGCATAATTTTCCAAAAGAAATCCAAAAATACCAGAAAATTATCTTTCACTTCAGCAATTTTAATGATTCTGCCCGAAACGTCTAATGTTTTAAATTTCTCAACTGTTTCATAGCTGTCATAGCTGACTGTATAAATAACCTTATACTGCCCCTCTTTTGTCTTCGCCAGTTCCGAAATCCACAACTGTGTATTTCTGGCTATTTGATTTAATAATTGTACGTCTTCTGTTTTCAGGTCCGGATTATTTGTAATAATTTCCAGATAAGCATCTGCAACAAGAGAATTGAGATATGCAGAAATTTGTTCTTCCGTTTTTGTTTTCATTGTCTGACGAATAAATTCTAAAAAATCTTCTTTCACAATTTTTAAATCATCCAGGTTTGGTTCATCTAAAAGATACCGCTTTTGGATATATTCAATTGCCAATCCCAAGAGGATTTTCTTTCTTTTTTCTTCATCTTCATTCTCTGAAGGAAAAGCTGCATGCAGCTTTTCTGCTACATTTTCCTGATAAGTAACTATATCATCCGCCGGTATGAATTCGAAGCAATCTAAAAACTTTTGAATTGATTCTTCATTCGCTTCCTGGTCAAATAACCTCTTCTTCTGTTCTTCCTTTTTGTTTGACGAATAGACTTTCGCTGCTAACCATTCCATTGGATTTGTTTTTGCCTTTGGTTTGGCTGTCTTAGTACATTTTACATGTAACTTCATTTCTTCCTGATCCGGAATTGCCATTTTATTTTTACCATGGATGATCAATTGCATCTTTGGTTTTAACTGCAATCCTAACACTTCCGTTCTCAAGAACTGATAATAAAGATCTGTCATTACTTCTTTTTTTACCGGATCAGATTTTGGCAAATATTTCACTTGAATAAATTTTAAGGTACTGTCTTTACAAAAAACATCTACATCTTCTAAAAATTCTAAACAAACACATTCTGTCTCTTCATTCAGCAATTGATCGATCGCAACCAAATCCTGAAACAAAAATCCCCGGATGTTTTCACTTGCATCTCTGTTACGATCTCCCGTAAACATATTTTCTAATTTTTTCTTTTCTTCCAATGTAAGAATTTGATCTAACACACTCATATTCTCTGCCTTTACAAGCTCCTTTTCCTAAAAATCTTCTTGCTAACTGTCCAATTCTGCGAATGCAGTTTTCTATCGTTTTATCAGAAAACTAATCTTTATCGACAAAAAATACCATCTATCTATATACTATCATCGTGATACCCATATTTCCATTGCTTTTAATCGCATTTTTCGACACACTTCCATTCTGACTGCAAAGATACATTCTCATTTCGCGCAGCAATCACATACACGCATCCAAAACCATACTCTTCTCCCACGCAAAAACAGAGCCATTGCTCCAGCCAGGTCACCCCGCCTTTACAACAGCTCTGTTCCTTACATCTCATTCTTTTTTAAACCGCAGCTCACTTCCGCAGCGTACAATTCAAATCTTATTTCACCTTCAATTTTTTGCTCATGCCTGCTTTTGTGAGTTTCTGTTTGAATTTTTTATTTTTCTTTAACTTCTTCGGTACTTTGACTGTAATTTTTTTCGCCGTACCTTTGAATGCCTTGGATCCGATGCTTTTTACTGCCGTGCCTTTAAACGTCACCGTCTTTAAAATCTTACAGCCGTTAAATGCATTTTTTCCAATGGTTTTTACGCTCTTTCCGATCACAACCGATTTTAACTTCTTACAGTTGGCAAATGCATTTTTTCCAATGGACGTTACGCTGCTTCCAATCGTAACGCCGGACAGCTTATCTGCTTTCTTAAATGCATTATCTGCAATCGAAACTACCGTACACGAAACCGTTCCGATCTTCACTTTATCAATCGTCAGTTTCCCTGCAAGTTTCTTATTGCCGGCAGTAAGCGCCACGGTTTTCTTCACCGGATCGAGCACTTTATACGTATTTCCGGCTACCGTCGCCGTCTGATCTTTCTTTAATTGATCCTTGTTCGGATTCGGCAGATCTTCGTCGTCCTTGCCTCCGCTTGGTTTATTCTTTAATTTCAGTGTATACGTTTTTGTAGTTTTTCCGTCTTCGGAAACCGCAACCAATTTTGCTTCACTTTCGCTCACTTTGATTATAGTAACGGCAGCATTGAGAGCATTCCCAACCTTAATATCCGCAAGCGAAGCTGCATCAACTACATATTCGGTAGTATCACCCGTAAAATCTACTTTCACACCGCCAACCGTAACGCTGTCTAAATCAGCGGAAGTATTAGAATAGTAAGATTCTGTCGGTTTTAAGATCTCTATTTCATTCAAGCCGATAAATTTATCCGTATCGCGCCCAAGGGCAATTCGGAACGCCTGGAACGCTACCGTAGAGTCTAACGCATAGCTGTATCCTGTCGTCATAGAGGTGGCTCCGTCAATCGGCTGAACCTTTTCCGGATCAAAGGAAATCTCCTGCCAATTATCGCTTATAATGGTTCCGTTTTCGATCGTACAGCTTAACGCATACTCGAACCTCACAGAAGTGGGAAGCTGCGAATTCTTATTGCTCGGCTGGTAAAAATAATACACGTCTACCAAATCCGATGTTGTCGGCGTATCCCATGCCATCGTGATCACGGCTTCTTCGTTTGTTCCCATCTGGTTGTATGTTGTCCAGCGGGAAGATGCTCCGTTATCTTCTTTCACGCCGTCATTCACTGCGCTCAATTCATCGGAATACCGCTGATTTTCTGTAACAAGCGCCGCAGTTCCCGCTACATTTGTATGTTTGTCAACGACAGGTTCTGCCACACGTATGCTTGCAGTTACCGGACAGGTGCTGCCAAGCGCCGTCACCGTTCCCTGAATCGAAACCACTGTTCCGATTTCGCGGAATGTATCTCCGGTAATGCCTTCCAATTTCCATTCAACCGGAAATGTCTCAAATTCTGTACCGTCCGCATAATAAGTCATGGCAACCGACGGGAGAGAAGGCATAATTCCGGGACGCGTCATAGCAGAATAATTTTTTGCCGCCGCAATTTTATCATAAATATGCCCGGTGATATATACATTGATTTCTTTTCCGTCCGCCTGGAAGGAACCGTCAATACGGATATTTCCCGCTTTTTCCAGTTTTGTTTTGTCATACGTTTTCCAGGCAACCGTATAATTTTTCTTTGTTCCGTCCGTATAAGTTGCTTCCACAGAAGTTGGAAGTTCAATATTTTTTGTCTTTACGGGTGCATAGAAATGTTTCACCATCCGGTAACTTGCAATTTCATTTTCCGATACCTGCTGCCCAACTGCCGTAATCTCTGCCGCTGCCGCCGTAAGGTTATCTGCCGTAAGATTTACGGTGATCTTTCCTCCTTCTTTCACAGAACGGACAATTACCAGCGCTTTTCCTGCATATGCATCGATCTTTGCAGAAGTGCTGCTAAGAAGAGCGCTTGGCTGCTGGAATTTCTTTAACGATGCCTGGTCTCCGTTGTCGACACCTGCAATTTCACCGTTTCCTCTTAACGATACGGTAATCTCATTCACTGCAGTCGTATCTAAGACATCGTTAGCATCTGTTACGTCAACGGTAATGTATGCCAGGCTGCTGCCGTCCGCTGCAATTTCCGTTTTATCCACAGACGCTTTTAACTTGCTTGCCGTTCCGGGAGTAGAAACGGCTGCTTTTCCTACAGTGTCTGTAATTTCTGTCGTGCCGTCCGCTTCAAACGCTTTCGCTGAAATCGTGCCGTCTGCATAAGCAACATTAAAAGAAGCGTACAGGCTTTCTGCGCCGGAACCGCTGCTTGTACTGCACAAAGAAGCATTCTCTGCCTGCGTACTATACGCATAGTATACATGGCCGGCCGGTGTCGTCGTTTCCGACAACGCCTTTCTGGTAGCCGTTCCCACCAGATCATCGCCGCGGTAAAGCTTTACAACCGGAGCATTGCTGTATACAACGACCGGTGTTTTTCCGTTGTTATTGATCATATTGTCCGGATCCCAAGCCGTCACAAGATGCAGCGTTGTATCCGTCTGGTTCCACTGGCTGCGGTAGAGATAATAATTATCTTTTTCAAAACCGGAAGTTTCTACTATACCAAAATAACTGCTGTTTGGCAGCGGCTGTTTTTGTCCGTCAACCAGATTTCCGCCCGGACGTGTAGCATTCCACGGCGTCGGCTCTCCGATATAATCAAATCCTGTCCATACAAACTGGCCTGCCACACGGTCGGAATACATCGTCCGCCACATAGAATCGTGCGCCGTCTGTCCCCAGCCTACAGCGGATGTATCATAAGAAGTCAAATGGCGTTTTCCGTCCACATCCGTTCCGCTTGCCTGTGACATATAGATACCGCGGCTATTGATATGAGAAGCTGTTTCGGAAGCATAAACCGCATTGTAATTTTCTCCCAAATTATAAATCTGATCATCTGACCGCGGATAATTAAACCCAACGACTCCGCCGCTCTGATCGATAATTTCATTGACCTGTCTTGTATACGCTGCTCCGTCTCGCTTATTATCTCCTGACGTTGCCGGATGCGCCGTATCTTCTTCTTTCATCCAGTCAATCAGATTCTGTGCAATAACCGCCCATTTAGGATCGTCTCCGTGGTAAGCTCCCTCGTCGATCTCATTCCCCAAAGACCACATGATCAAAGACGGATTGTTGCGGTCTCTCTTGATGACGGATTTCATAACATATTCCGCCCAGGTCATAGATGCGTCCGCCCCTAACAGCTGATTATCTTCTGCAATATTTTTCCCAAAGTATGAAGCAAAGTCATAACGATTGCCGTTCTTACTCCATTCCCATCCGTCAAAGAACTCTTCGATTGCCAGCAGCCCAAGTTCATTACAAATTTCCAGGTACTGCTTGTTGGAAGGGTTATGCGTAATACGAACGGCGTTCACTCCCATATCTTTCATAATGGAAAGCTGGCGGTAAACTGCATCATAATACGCAGCGGAACCAAGCGCTCCCTGGTCGTGATGCATACATACGCCGTTTAATTTTACATTTTCACCATTCAGCTTAAATCCAACCTCTTTATTAAATTCAAACCAGCGGAATCCAAGCACGGAATCGTATTCATCCACAACAGAACCGTTCACCGAAAGTTTCGTATGCACTCTGTACATATCCTGGTCTCCGTTTGACCAGATATTCCAAAGCTTTATATCCGCTTCTTCCACTTTTACCGTATCCTCTACGTTTTTGGAACTATTTGCGTTTACGGTAACGGTTGTACCCGCAGAAGATGCGACTTTCCGGTTATCCGCATCATATACTTCGTTGATCACGGTTACTTCTGCGCTTTGATCCATGTCATTCACAATATCCGCTTTTATATTTACCGTACCGTCAGTTCCGTTACTCTCTGCAAGATTCGGAGTCGTAACTGCCGTACCGCCTAAATTTACATGTACTTTATCCGTAATCACCAGATTTACATCACGGTAAATACCGCTTCCGGAATACCAGCGGCTCGAAGGCGTCTGATGTTCCACTTTTACCGCAATCACATTTTCCGTAGATCCGTCACAGGTTACCGCATCACTGATATCCAGCGCAAAGCTGTTATACCCATAATGATTTTCTCCCAGAAGCGTTCCGTTCACATACACGTAGGCATCTTTATAAACGCCGTCAAAATCCAAAACGATGGATTTATTTGCACAGCTTACCGGAAGCGTAAATTTCTTTCTGTACCATCCGGTTCCGCCCGGCAGATAACCGCTTTCATCGTCGCACGATGTTGTAAACTCCTGAATAATACTGTAGTCATGCGGCAGATTTAAGTTTTCCCACTGCGTATCGCTGTAATTTACTCCTTCCGCTCCTACAGGATCATCAAGAATAAACTTCCAATCATCATTAAATAACGTAGACCTGTCGCTGCCAAGCTCACTGATGCCAACGGATTCCGGTTCCAAAAAAATGACGCCGGGATCGTTTGCAGCGTTTACCGTCTCTGCAGGCAGCGCCGGTATGCACATTGCAGCCGATAAAATAACCGCCAGCAGTTTATTGAAACGTTGTTTCATAAAATTCCTCCTGAAATTGTTAGAATTGCAGCCAACGAATGGCTGAATAGTTATTGGGTTTCCTGATATCGGGTAATGACTGACCATATCCATACTGCTATTTATTGGATGGATAATCCCCTATTATCTTTACATTTTACTACGCAGTCACCTGTCAATGTCCTTGAACAATGCCTTGCGCAGGTACAATTATGTTTTATGTAATGCATACCTCCTTTTCATCGGTTGGTTTATGAAATTCCATTTCACATATATCATGAGAAAATAAAATTCCATAACCGAAATTTGTATGGAAACATACGTACAGACAGTTCTTTTACAAACTTTTCTTTGTGTATACTTCCAAAAGCCTCAGCTATATTCTAACATTTTTTATGTAAAATAGCTATACTAAAACCTGATTTTTTTATTAAGTACATGTATTTTGTTGATATGATACCAGCTTAGGTTCTGCTCTGATTTTAAAAAATAATACAGGACTATCCGTCAAATAATTTTCTCTTTTTCTGACAGATATCCCGTCAAAAGAACCCGTTAATTTTGCAGCCAAACCGACTGAAATATGAATAAACAGGAGGACATTTATTTATGAAACGACGTTTCAAAAGAAAGTAACGGATCCGACGGAACGGTTCATATTGCAGTCGACGTCCAAAACGACAGTACATTTCCTGCAGACATCACCGTCCGCAATATGATCTTTAAAAAAGGAAGCGAAACGCCATCCGGCACGATAGACAAAACAGAAACCATACCTGCAGGCGGAACAAAAAACGTAACATCAAAAGTACCCGTATCCTCGCCCAAGCTATGGTCCATCGAAAAACCGAAGCTGTATTATGTACAGACAGAGATTCTGAAAGGTTCTGCCTCTTACTATAATGCCATATACCGCCAGATGTCCATTATGAAAGATATGGGTATCAATACGATCCGAATTACTCACAACCCCGGAGCAGAAATTTTCATTGACATCTGCAATGAACTTGGACTTCTTGTAATTGAAGAGTTTTTTGACGGATGGGCATGGAAAAAGAATGGCAATACCTACGATTTTTCCGCTTATTTCAACGAACATATTGGTGACGGCAATCAAATCATCGGCAGATCTGCATCTATGACCTGGGCAGAATTTACGCTGAAATCCATTGCTGTCAACCTGATCGATTGGACAGAAGACGTAGATACTGCGCATCCTGTCACCTCAAGATCCAACAGACGCTCTTTGAACGCGCCGAACGCAACCAATGCTACTTCCATGAATCAGACCGTTTATGAAAGAGGCGGCGTTTCAGTCTTTGGCGGAAAAGAGTATTTACCGGGACAGAACGTTTGATCCTGTCACTAAAATAGTCTCTGTCAAAAGAAGGCTGGGGAATTTTGCTTTTAGCTCTAAACCGGCTCTTTTTAATAGTCTTTTGTCTTTGTCTGCCTGTTTGCTAAACCTGATTATATACACTTACCATTCCTCTTCCTGATTATATACAGTGCATTCTTCTAACGTTTCTTCTCCTGCTTTAATCATACTTTCCGCCATTCCAGGTATAGAATTCAAATACAATGTTTCCGGAATGGCATTCCAGTCATCTATAGCGTCCTCATTCTTTTTTACTGCCATCCGCCATTACTGTAACCTTCTTTTTTGAAAAAACGGAAAAAGAGCTTGACTGTAAACCTTATTGATACCTTATATTTCAAGGAAAATAATAGTTTTGTAACAGGAGGATATGGTATGGAGGTTTTAGTACAAACCAATAATCTCACGAAATGGTATGGAAAGCATAAAGTTGTAAACAGTGTAAATCTATCCGTTAAAAAGGGCGAAATTTATGGACTGATAGGGCGAAATGGGGCAGGAAAGACCACTGTTTTGAGATTGATTAGTGGACTGGCAAAACCCACAGGAGGAAATGTATGTTTATTTGAGAAAAATGGTCATGATACGATTTATGCGCAGAATCGTGTGGGAGTGCTGATTGAAAATCCGGGAGTGTACCCGAATATGAACGCAAAAGAGAATATAAAACTAAAGTGTTTGGCAAAGGGCATTTCAAGTAAAAGCTATATTACAGAGCTTTTAGAAAGCGTCGGGCTGTCAACTGCCGACAAGAAAAAAGTCAAACACTTTTCTGTTGGAATGAAACAACGCTTAGGTATTGCGTTAGCTTTGGTAGGAAGCCCGGAACTGGTTCTTTTGGACGAACCTATCAATGGTCTTGACCCACAAGGCATGGCTGAAATTCGGGAAATGATTAGCAGACTAAACAGAGAAAGAGGAATAACATTTATAATATCCAGCCATATTTTAGGAGAACTATCTAAAATTGCCACCCGTTATGGAATTATTGAAAAAGGCGAATTGAAAAAGCAGATTTTAAAAACAGAATTGACAGAGGATTTAGAGGAATATTTTTTTAGTTTAACAGGAGGTGTATCTCATGACTAAGATGATAAAAATGGATTTATATCGTTTCTTTCGCTCTGCATCCACATGGACAATCCTATTTGCTGATATTATGCTTGCATTTTTAAGTGCTATGCTGGTTTCCACTAATAAATCAATTCAGATTTATTCTAATGTTGGAGAACTGCTGGCAGCACAAATAAATGGCGGTATGATTATGATACTATGCACAGTAGCGGTTATTATATTTGTGAGCGGCAAGTATAAGAACGGTTTCATAAAAAATATTGCCAATCAACTTCCACGGCGTGAAATGTTAGTTCTGCCAGAGATTATTGCAGCATTTGTTGCTTGTGCTTTGCATTTTTTTGTATATTCGATATGTACGATTATCGCAGGGGCAGTCTTTTTTGGAAATACGTTTATTGATGTTTCCTTCTTTGCTATAATAAAATTGCTGATTGTACAGTTTATTTTGCATTGGGCGTTTTGTTGCTTAATGTTGCTTTTTTATATACTAACCAGTAGTACAACTTTTACCGTGGTAGCCGGACTTTTAATAGCATTTAAAATTCTAAATGGTTTGTATGTGCTTGTTGAACGGTTTACACATTTCAATGTAAATCAATTTATGTTGGATTCCAATATCTTTCAAATTGGACTGTATTCTGAAAAATCCGTATATGCAAGGGCTATTGTTATAGGGCTGATATTCCTTTTGTCAGAAATTGTTTTATTATGTATGGTTATGAGCAAAAAAGAAATTAAATAGATTACCAGAATAGGAGGTAAGCGTTATGACAATAAAAGAGGTTGAGGAACGGACAGGTTTGACACGTTCCAATATACGTTTTTATGAAAAAGAAAAACTGATAGAACCGTCACGAAATGATAAAAACGGATATAGGGATTATTCTGAAAA
>OFFT01001253.1_pt1 | contig 15614 bp, 18 predicted proteins | sample 1521581 | NCBI WGS metagenome assembly OFFT01 (sample SAMEA3504084, study PRJEB24116) | mouse gut metagenome | biome: mouse gut; feature: mouse-associated habitat; material: faeces | place: Denmark | collected 2011
GCTTGCTTCCTCAAGAAATTCATTTTCTTCTTTCAGGCGGCGTATTTCTTTTTCCTGCGCTTTGACCTGTCTGCGCAGGAGAGCCAGTTCTTCAGCGAGATTCATTGCCGTCTGTGGCGTGTGTGAGCCAGGGCCGGTATCCAGCCGTCCCTCCCTTGCGGCTTTCATCCATGCATACAAGGTGTTTTCAGGGATTCCTAATTCAGCAGCCGCTTTTGCCCCTCCAATTTCCTTTGCCAGCTTTACTGCCTGAATTTTGTACTCCATGTCATATTTCCGTTGTTCTTTTGCCATTTTAGTTGCCTCCTTATTTCTCTTTGATTATACATCAATTCCTTGCGTTTGAGGTGTCAACTAAAATGATACAACATCAAATGGATATATCGGGGATTTCAGAGGCTGCCATAGAGAGATTTATGAAAGAAGGATTCCTGAAGACATTCCATGACTTCTACCATCTGGACCGTTACAGGAGTGAGATTGTGCAGATGGAAGGCTTCGGCGAGAAGTCCTATCAAAAAATCGTGGATTCCGTTGAGAAGAGCCGCAATACCACATTTGCAAGGTATGTGGTGGCAATGGATATCCCCATGATCGGGAGGACGGCGGGCAGGGCATTGGAGCAGTATTTCCACGGGGACCTGCAGGAATTTGCAAAAGCGGCGGTGGACTGTTTCGATTTTACATCCCTTCCGGATTTTGGGGATGCAATGTGCCAAAACATTTGGAACTGGTTCCATGATTATGGGAAGCTGAAACATTGGAAAACATTACAGAAGGAAGTTCATATTAAGAAAATGGAGGATATTGCTATGGCAAAGAAAAATAACAGTACAAAGGGCAATCCGTTTACAGGATGCACGATTGTGGCTACAGGTAAGCTGGAGCATTTTACACGCAACGGCATCCATGACAAGATCATCAGCATTGGCGCAACCGCCGGGAGTTCCGTTACCAGGAAGACAAGCTATCTGATCTGCGGTGAGAAGCCGGGAAGCAAGCTGACGAAAGCAAAGGAGCTTGGGATTCCGGTCCTGACTGAGCAGGAATTCCTTGATATGATTCCGGCGTGATAATAAGCAGCATAAAGTCAATTTGCATGGTTGGGGCGTATCAGTTATGGTATGCCCCTGCTTATTTATAAGGCGCTCACCTTGCGGCAGGGGGCCGTGGATAAAAAACTGCAGCAAAAATGCACTATCTTAGAATGGAAGCGTTTCTGCTGGTAAATGGTTTAATAAATGAAGATCCAGAGTTTTTATATTTTGTGGAGGCGGTGGATGATGGAGCACAGGCTAACTGCAGAGAAGGGTGAACGGACCATCATGAATTTAATTTTATGAGAGTGACATATATTGTCCATATCGTCTGTTATAATAATGGTACAGGATTTCTTTCATATTGCTGCATGGGAAATGCGGCTGACAGGAAAAAGGAATGGGTTTAAATTGTGATGCGGGCTAGTGGGATCTGGCATAAAAGACATATATGCCAAAAGCGATCGAGCAGGATGAATGAGGCAAAAGCCTGTATGATGAGATAATGATGACAGAAGGGCAGGTGGAAGCTGTTATATGGTTTTATAAGTGAAGGTATAGAGTTTTTATAATTTGCGGAGGTGGCGGATGATAGATTACAGGCTGACTCAACGGCTGGAAAACGAACAATTCATGGATGATTAACAGGAAAGCGCTTATTTCCGCCCATGATTTGTTCTGCAATATGTTCCACAAATTCCGGTACAGTTACAGCGTAAGCCAGAAGCTTTCTGACATTGAGAAGGTGTTTGACTTTCTGTCCGGCACGGTATCTGGCAGCCCGTGCGCGCAGTTGTGGATTCCTTTGAGGGAGAGGCGCCTTATGATGAAATATGCGCAAGGCCGTAATATTATTTACACGGGCCAAAGGATAAGCCAGGGAAGCTGCCGGCATAAAATAAAGGAACATTCTGCAGGTTAATCTGATATAAAAATAGAAAATGACTTGAGCATTGCTGCAGGAACAATATAATTTGAAAAGGACGTGCATAAAATGATAAGGGAGTTATATCAAAGGATGATTGTTTGCAAAGAATACAATGGGGACAAAATCAGCCGGGAAATCAAAGATGAAGTCGAGGTTTTGTTAAAAAGCAGGGAAGGGAAGATGGACAGCCAGGAGTACAGGAATTACCAGGATGAGCTTTATATGATTGCTTGCGCCGCAGAGGAGAGTGGGTTTGTAAAGGGTTTTCAATTTGCCTTCCGGTTATTTGCTGAAATCATCCGGGAATAGACGGGACGAAACTATTTTGGCAACCTAAAAAAGACGGATGTATCAGAGTTTTTCTAGTACATCCGTTCAGTTTTTTGGAAAAAGCCCTGTTTCGTCCGGGCTTTCTGTCTTTTCAAACAGGTCGCCAACGGGGCAGTTTAAAATATTGCTCAGGATTTCAAGGTTTTCAAAACGGATCGAGCACGTTTCGTTCATGACCATACGGTTAAAGTTCTGGTAGCTTAAATCCATTTGTTTAAACAGCCAGTATTTTGTGTGGTTTTGTTCTTCTAAGATTTCAAGTATCCGTAAACGTAACATCTGTAGCCTCCTCGTTTTTTTGATCATTATAGCGGAATCTTTTCCCTTGCATAATTTATGTACGAGGTATATAATGTATACATTAGATTCCGCCGAAGAAAGATGAAAAAGGGGAGATATGAGAGTGTGAAAAATTTTTAGAAGAATGGACATATAAAAATGGAGAGTGACAAATGCTGTCTATTCTATTGGTTATAATGAGAAGCAGATAGAAATTTTTTTTACTTTATGCCTTGGGAGCGGACGAAAATAAGATGGATACGGGGAGGCGGATATGTCTGGCAGCAGATACAGCAAGATCGAGCGTGTGCTTGGGATTTATACAAGACTGATGGATGGCATCCTGATAAAAAAAGCGGAAGAAGCCGGGCGGTATGGGGTAGATCTGCGGAGCATCCAGCGGGATATCGACGATATACGGAATTTCCTGGAGCAGGATGCGGAAGAGAGGGGATTCCTGAATACAGTCACCTACGACTATGTGGAAAAGGGCTACCGTCTGGAGCAGATTTATAAGGTAAAGTTAAATAACAGCGAGATTCTTGCAATTTGCAAGATACTCCTTGACAGCAGGGCATTTACGAAAGCGGAGATGTCGGACATACTTGGCCGGCTCGTATCCTGCTGCGTTCCGAAAAGCAGCCAGAAAGCGGTCCAGGAACTGATCCGCAATGAGGAGTTTCATTATGTGGAGCTAAAGCACAGGACAAGGTTTTTGGAAAAGCTGTGGGAGATTGGACAGGCGGCCATAAACTGCAGGTACATAGAAATGGAATATCAGCGGACGAAAGATAAAGCCCTTGTGAAGAGAAAGGTGAAGCCCCTGGCGATTATGTTTTCAGAGTATTATTTTTATCTGACAGCTTTTATCGAAGATGGCAAGGTGCGGGAGCATTTTGAGGTGATCAATGATTCTTTTCCGACGATTTACCGGATTGACCGGATAAAGGATATGAAGGTCTTAGATGAAAGATTCCATATCCCATACAGCAGCCGGTTTGAGGAAGGGGAGTTCCGCAAAAGGATTCAGTTTATGTATGGCGGCAGGATTCGGAAGATTCAGTTTCAGTATCTTGGGCCGGATATTGATACGGTTTTGGACAGGCTGCCGACGGCAAGGGTTCTGAAAGAAGAAGAGGGGGTGTATACGGTCGCGGCGGAAGTGTTCGGGAAGGGGATTGATATGTGGCTTCGGATGCAGGGGGAATATGTGGAATTAATAAAGTAATATGATGAGAAATCAAAAAGAAGAGATAATACAAAATCTTGACAATTTATTTTACAGGAGGGAGAAAATGTATGAATTTTCGGGCATTAAGAGAAGATAAGTTAAAGAGAAGCCAGGAAGATATGGCTAAAATGCTTGACGTTGGAATTGGCCAGATTAAAAAATGGGATAGTGGTAATGTTGATGATCTAAGCATAGCGCTTTTACAAAAAATTGCAGCGAATACAGGTTTGAGTTTAGACGATATTTGCAGATATGAAAAGAAAAAACCCCAGCCGGTTGAAGTAAAGAACACTTGGGAAAAAGCAGATTTTACGAAAAAGAGCATTGTGGGCTATATAAAAGACGCTTTGGAAAAGTATAACCTTTCCGATAAGCAGAAACAGGACTATATTGACGGACTCAAGGATGGGATAGAGGCAAATCTTGTAAAGCCAAGCATTTCTATCGTCGGAAGATCAGATACAGGAAAGAGCACGTTAATTAATGCACTGATTGGCATGGAAAAAATGCCGACGGCATGGACGCCGACAACGTCTATTGCCGTGTACATAAAACATATCAAAGACAGGCCGGATTTTATAAAGGATGATGCGTGGGTGTTTGCCAGCCATATGGACGGTGAAGATCTATGGAATGTAAAAAAGCTGTATGATAAAGAATACTGCGAAAAGTGGCGGATTGCCCAGGGCGGCGTGGAAATTCTGCATAATTTTGGAACCAGGCAGGGGGAAACAGGGCAGAGGGCGAAACAGACAGCTGGATCGGCGGTAGTTTTCTTAGATGCAAAGATTCTTTTGGATTGCGATATTGTGGATTTGCCGGGGTATGGGACAGAGCGGGAGAGCGATGATTCCATCACGTTTAAGGCAGCACAAAGGACGGATATTCTAATTTATCTTTCGCTGGCAAATGGTTTCCTAAAAGCAGAAGATATGAATTATTTGAAGGAAAACATCAAGAATCTTCCCGTGTGGGAACAGAAAGGAAAAAATAACGTAAAACCATTATCCAACCTATTTATTGTAGCATCCCAGGCCCATACGGTAGGATATGGGAATGGAAAGCAGCTAAGCGAGATACTCTTGAAACAATATGAATATTTTTACAGAACATTAGGAGGGGATTATTGGAAAAAAAGGGAGGGCTTATCGGGATACTGTAATTATGGAGAAGATATTCTTCCAACAAGATTTTTCACCTATACAACAGACATTCCAAATTTGTGCAAGCAATTTAACAGCCAGTTAAAGAGCATACTTGAACTGCTGCCCGATATTATTCATGAGAGGGCAAAAGAGTTTGTGCGGGAGTATGTGGAAAAAAGGAAACCGACGCTGCAGGCAGAGATTGCGAAATATGAAGGGATGATTGCGGACAGGGATAAATATGTGCGTGTGAGGGAAGGGATTGAGGGCAATGAGTTAAACCGTATCCGCGAAAAAGAGTCAAAAGAACGGGAGATACTGGGTTTGATCCATAGAATGTCGGAGGAATCAAAAAATGAGTTTAAGAAATACAGTGCTGGGAAATTAACAGTAGATTCCATTGTCCAGTTGATCAAAGATAGAAAGATCCAAAACAAAAAAGAGGATGTGGAATGTTTTGCAGGATGGCTGCAGGATGAACTGCAAAATAAATGTGAATCTATTTTAAACAGCAAGTCTGCACAAGTATCAGAAGCCACAAAGGATTATGTAAGCCAATTTGAGAAAGGGATAAGAGTCATTTTTGATAAGTTTTCTCTTGATTTGGATTTTGATGCGGGCTTTGCATTTGCGAATGCATTGGCTAAAATAGGTATTATTGGCGGCCTGGGTGCATATATCCTGGGTGAAGCAGCATGGGCGTTAGGAAGCCTGGCATTTATAGCTGGTGCAGGGGGCGGCATTGCGATTGGGGCAGCAGCCCTTGGACCGATCGGGATTGTAGCGGGTCTGGCAATTGCAGGGGCGCTTGGTATTGCAAAATTATTTGGCGGGGGCTGGGAAAAAACCGTTGCAAAAAAGATATTGAGGGCATATGACGAGAATAAGGTAATTGAAAAATATTGCAATGGGATGGAAGATTACTGGAGGAAGACGGAGAGTGCGTTTAATGAGGCTGCAGAGGTGCTTGAACAAAAGTGGGAGGAGTATGTTTCGGAGCTGGATCATGTTATAAAAAAATATGATATAAAAGAGCTTAAGTATAATATAGCCCAGTTAAATAACATGATGGATTTTTTCGACGATATCCCATTGCAAGAAAGTGGTTTTTGAATTACTGTCAATGGGATATAGGATAGCAGGAAGGGGAATGCAGATGATAAAATTATTTTTTGAATATAAAGACGCCAGTAAAATAAGCGAGGCGTTGCTGGTAGGGAAAAACATGGTAAATAAGAACCCTGGCAATTATGAAATGTTCCAGGCATATGTAGGGCTGCTTTTTTCTTTGGCAGAAAAGCTTCCCTCTTTGCCGGAACGGAAAGAGTTTGCCGGACAGGCAGAGATTGCCTTGGCATTTTTTGAAGAAAATGCAGACTTGTCGCCAGACATTATAATGGCGATAAACAGATATAAACAAAAATTGGCAGACGCCATGAAATCCATCCGGGATGAGGAAGGGCGGAGGGCAGATGAGGCCCTGCAGGAGATACAGGCTGGCAATAATGAGCAGTTGAAAAGCTTATATATGTTAAAGAAGAAACTGGCAGAGGCAAGAACGCGGAATGAATTTGAAGGGGTATTGCAGGAAATCAGCCTGACAGATGCAAAGATTGATCACGATTATATTACAGCAGAACAAAAAGCGCATTATGATCAGATTAATAAGGATTGCACAGCATGTATCAGCGATAAAATGAGGGAGATTGAACACTGGGAGAATATGTCATACAATAAAAAGGCTGTAGAAGCTTATAGCGAAGCTTTCCGTAAATTTAAAGAGAATGAAGGGAAATATAAGAATCTTACACAATTGTATTCTCTTGTTTCGTCTACGCTTTTTGCATATGACGCAGCAAGGCTTTTTAATGAAACCCTGATATATTACAATCATGTATATTCTTATATTTTCAGCAAGCTGGATGATAATGGAAAGTTGGATTTAACAAGGCTATCCATTGAATGCGAGCGGAAGCAGAGGTGATTTTATGGTTGTACAGATGAAAAATGGCAAAAGCCTTACGTTCTATCAGATGCCGGAAAAGGGAGAAAGGGGAAACATCCCGTTAGCATATGCAGGCGGCTTAGGAGCATCTGCTGTGTCTGCAGCCGTTTATCAGACGGCGGGGACAACTGTGCAGTATAATAGCCAACTCCAGAATTATCTGAATGTGTTCCATGCCCAACGGGAACGGATATCGCAGAAGGTTGCCAATGGCCTTGCCAATAATCCGGATTATACAGGGGCAAGAAGTGATGCTGTCAGTCTGGCGTGGAAGTATGAGCAGGCAGATGTGGAAATGGGCGGAAAAGGATCTGTGAATTGGGATGCTAAGCAACGGCAGGAACTTAAAAAAACCGGAAAGATTAAAAATGCGGAAGGGCATCACGGAAAAAATGTTGCAGATTACCCCGTGGACCAGGGAAACCCGGATAATATCAGGTTTTACAAATCAAGGGAGGAACATCTTCAGAAGGGACATAAAGGCGATTTCCGTAATGAAAGCGACCTGCCATATATTGACAAAGACAAGATGCTTAAGAAGACAAATGGGAGGCGTGTTTTTAAGAATGAAGCATTGGGGATTGGAGCCGCCGCTGTGATAGGCGCAGGGATAGGCATGACGCTTGGGTTCGCCATATCATTAGCCCAGTCCGGCGTTACGCCTGAGTCGCTGAAATATGCATTGGCAGAAGGGAAAAGGGCGGGCGTTTCCTCCGGATTTCAATCTGTAATCGGATATGGGATAGGAAGGACATTCGGGCAGGCGGCAGCGTCTGGTCTGGAAGGCATTTTATCTAATGCAGGGATGTCCATAACGGAGAATATTTCGAAAATGTGCAATATGGGTGTGGTAGGGGCGATAACCATAACCGTATTTTCTGCATATCAATTTGCTAAGTTGCGCCATGATGGCATGGCTACCAAAGAAGCAGCAGTCCAGGTTGGAAAGCAGGCATTTTTTTCCTTATCATTGTTAGCGGTGGCAATTGCGGCGCAGGGCATATGGGGAGGAGCTGCCGGATTGGTTGTTTCAATCAGTACGGGGATTATTTTTATTACATATTCCATTGCAGATATTGTCCATCAAAGGCATTATTCACAATTTATCAGGGAATACATGATAGATAAGTGTAAGCCGTCATTTATATAAATGAGAGGAAAGTTATGGACATATTGGAATTTAAAAATAAGGCAATGGCACAAGATGCGCAAAATACATTTTCTGCTTTTAAAGGCGATGTTTCTATGCTGCCCCAATCCGTGCAGGAATTTTATAGGAAATGTAATCCATTAGACGTAGAAGCTATTATGGGCGGCAATGTAGTGAAATTTTATCAAGTGAACGGATTAGAAGTTTTGCAAAGAGAATATCAATTGGAAGAGGATTGTTTTGTGTTCGCTACGTGTAACAGCGATCCAATTTTCCTGTTGGAGGAAAAGGTTTTCATATGTTGCCATGGTTTCCATAATTGTTTTGACAGAACAAATTACGAATTAATGGCAGATAGTTTTTTTGGATTCTTAGGTATGATTGACTAAGATAATAGAATAAAAAGAGTTCTACGGAAAATAAAACCGTAGAACTCTTTTTTTAGGCTGTCTGTATATACTGTATCAGGTCATTTTTCAGGATCCGCCACATCTTATTTTTGATGCGTTTGGCCGGTATGTCACCGTCTTTCAGCAGCTGATAGAAAAGATTCTTTCCAATGCCAAGGATCTCCATCGCCTCCTTCGGGGTCAGTATATCGGGATATTCTTTCAGCATCATGCAGGCCTCCTTCCCATATCGTTTCAGTTTATCATGTGCCTTATCCGTTTGTTTCAAAATTACAAAAACATATTATTGATATGCATAAGAAGGGCAAACTCCAGCCGGTTCGGAGCTTGACCTTCTTTCTGCATTTTAAAACGAATCAGAAAAGCAGCCGGTAAAAACAGCTGCCCAAAAAAGAAAGGGGGAAAAATCATGCTTTTGAAAAAACTTTTAAAGCTTGTAAGCGGCCTGTTAAATGTTGCCCTGGCTGCCGCGCTTGTCCTGAATTTATAAGGAAAGGAAGGGATCGCATGGGATGGAAGAGATGTTTCGGAAAGAGAAGGATGGCAGAAAGGCACAGGACGGCGTCAGAAGTGGTAGGCCGGAAGGAAAAGGAGAGAGAAGGCCTATGATGGAGGAAGTGATCGCGGTTTTACGCGCACTGGTCAATATCTTTGACCTGATCAGCAGGAACCTGAACAAAAAGAAATAGAAAGGGGATACGATTATGGCAGCAAATGTAGAAACAATGTTTTCCGTAAGGGAAAAACCGTGGCACGGGCTTGGGACAGTCGTTGCGGAAGCGCCGGGCTCAAAGGAAGCCTTAAGGCTGGCAGGGCTGGACTGGGAAGTGTCGCAGCATCCGATTTTTACCAGGCATGGGGAGATCGGCGGCTACAAAGCGAATGTAAGGAGCACGGACGGCCAGGTCTTAGGGGTTGTCACGGACCGTTACAGGGTCGTGCAGAATGCGGAAGCGTTTTCATTCACAGATGAATTATTGGGGCATGGCGTGCGCTATGAAACGGCGGGCTCCCTGATGGGAGGCAGGAAGGTATGGCTTTTAGCAAGGCTTCCGAGGGAGTTTATCATTGCAGGGGAGAGGATCTCGCCTTACCTGGTGTTCAGCAACACCCATGACGGCTCCGGGGCTGTCCGAGTGGCAGTGACCCCGATCCGCGTCTGCTGCAACAATACCCTGAACCTGGCGCTTGGCACGGCAGCCAGGAGCTTTAGCATGGTCCATACCGGGGACATCCAGGGGAAAGTGCAGGAAGCGAAAGAAACGCTGTTCATGGCGGACAGGTACATGGAGAGCCTGGGCCGCGAGTTTGAAAGGCTCCGGAAACAGAGGATCACGGAACGGCAGGTAAGGGAGTACATAGAACTGCTGCTCCCGGTGGAAAAAGGGGCGGGCCCTGCCGCAGTGCGGAATGTAAACAAGCTCCGCAGCGACATGGAAACGCGCTATTTTGACGCCCCGGACTTAAAAGGGCTTGGGAGCAATGCATACCGGTTCATCAACGCGGTTTCTGATTTTGCGACCCATGCGGAGCCGATCCGGCGGACAAAAAATTACCAGGAGAACCTCTTTATGCGCACATATGAAGGGAACCCGGTGATTGACAGGGCTTACCAGCTGGTGGCCGCATGATGCGGGGTGTGGCCCATCCCGGAAAGTGCGGGGGCATTTTTAGGAAGGAGGAAGCTATGCAGGATCATAAAAACAGCGTGGAAGAACTGGCTGTAAATGCAGGCGCCGGCGCTTATGTCGGGATTATAAGGCTGCAGATGGTCCGGGAGAGGGAATGTCTGTATGGCGGGCAGAAGTTATCAGACCCGGCGGACGCAGTGGGATTTGTCCGTCCGATCTTTACCCTGGCTGACCGTGAGATGATGGTTGTGGTGAGTGTGAGCGGCGGCATGGAGCCACTGGCTGTGGAAGTTGTGGCAGTCGGCGGCGTGGATTCCTGCTACGTGGACATGAAGAACCTGTTCAAACATGTAATTTTAAATAACGCAGGGAACATTATCTGTTTCCACAACCATCCGGGCGGGACGCCCCTGCCGAGCAGCGAGGACAAAAAAATTACGGAGAAGATCAGAAAGGCAGGGAGACTTTTGGATATCCGGCTGCTGGACCATATCATACTCTGTGATAACTGCTATTACAGCTTCAGCAGGGAAGGCGCATTTGATTACGACTGACAAAAGATAAAGATGGATGGGAAAACGGGGACCGCCTGGAGGTTTTTGAATAAGGGCGGAAAGATAAAATAAAAAGAAAGAAGGGAGATCTGTTATGTATGAAAAGATCCCATTAAAAGGATTGGGCAATGAGGAATGGCTGCGGCTCAGGAAGACCGGGCTCGGAGGGTCGGACGCCGGGGCAGTATGCGGCTTAAACCCCTACAGCAGCCCGATGAAAGTGTTTGCGGACAAGACGTCGGACAGTGTGGAGGGAGAGGATAATGAAGCAATACGGATTGGGCGTGACCTGGAACAGTATGTGGCGGAGCGTTTCATGGAAGCCACGGGGCTAAAAGTCCGCCGCTCCAATTACATGTACCGGAGCGTGGAGCATCCATGCATGATCGCGGACGTGGACCGTTTCGTGGCCGGGGAAGACGCAGGGCTGGAATGTAAGACGGCCAGCGCTTACAATGCCGGCAAATGGGCCGACGGGGAGATGCCGCTGCATTATGCCATGCAGTGCTACCACTATATGGCCGTCACGGGAAAGCGGACCTGGTACCTTGCCGCAGTGATTTTGGGGAAGGAGTTCACTTACCGGAAGCTTACCTGGGAGGACGGCCTGATCCGGCAGCTGATTGAAGCGGAAGAGCACTTCTGGAATGAGCATGTCGCAAAAAATATCCTGCCGGGCCCTGACGGCTCGAAGGCCTGCGACGCGGTGCTGGAAAAATATTTCCGTGCCGCAGGGAAAGCAGGGGGCATAGAGCTTGTGGGCTTTGATGAAAAGCTGGGGCGCAGGGAGGAGATCGTTGCCTCCATCAAAGAGCTTGAAACGGGACAGAAGCGGATTGAGCAGGAAGTGAAGATGTATATGCAGGGGCACGAAGCGGCAGCAAGCGGGCAGTACAAAGTGTCCTGGAGCAGCGTAAAGAGCATGCGGCTGGATGAAAAGCGCATCCGTAAAGAGCGGCCGGAAATATTTAAAGATTACGCAAAGGAAACCTCCTACCGCAGGTTTTCAGTCCGGGCGGCTTAAAGAAAATATCCAGGCAGGGGAGTTTATCAAAGCGTCCCCTGCCTGTTTTACGGCTGCAGAGGCCGCCATAATCCTTAATAATTTCAGAAAAGAAAAAGAGGAGGAAAAGTGATGGAAAAACAGATGATACGGACGCTCCGGGCGGAAGAGATTGAATGCCGGGCATCCGTGGTAAAAGAAAGCGGACTTTCATTGCTGCTTTATAAGGACGCAAGGGTGGACCAGAGGATACTGGATGAAACGTTCGGGCCGTTCGGGTGGAAGCGGAGCCACCAGTGCATGGACGGGAACCTGTACTGCACGGTGGAGGTCTATGACCAGGCGTCGGAAAGGTGGGTGTCCAAGCAGGACGTCGGAACGACCGGAACTGCCGAGAAGGAAAAATCACAGGCTTCCGATTCCTTTAAAAGGGCCTGCTTCAACTGGGGGATCGGGCGCGAGCTTTATACGGCCCCGTTCATCTGGATCCCGGCTGCGGGCGCAAAGATACAGAAAAAAGGGGACAGGTTTTACTGTAACGACCATTTTTCCGTCCGTTCGATTGGATATGGGGGCGAACGGGAGATCGTATCCCTTGCCATCGCAAACGACACGCAGGGGAAGACAGTGTTTGAATTCCAGCCCACGAAGGGGCAGAAAGCGGGCAGGACGGACAGGGCAGCGGGAACAGGCGGCCATATCACAAAAGAGCAGGCAGATTTTCTGGAAGCGGAATTAAAGCGCACCGGGGTCGGGATGGAAGCCGTAAAGGAAAGATATAAGGTCGGCGGGATGGATGACATGACAAAGGAGCTTTACGTGAAGGTGATGCACGCGCTTGCAAAGACGAAGTCTTTGGATGCGGCATAAAAAACGGCAGCCGGGAACAGACAGAAGGAGGGAATAAGCTATGCAGTATGAGGAATTTTTAGAGGAAATCTTACAGACGGCACGGGAGCGTTTCGGGGACGGATACCGTTTTACGCCAATGGATATCCCGGCCAATAACGGGGTCATCCGCCATTCGCTGGCCATAAGCCATGGGGCGTCCGGCGTATCGCCCTGCATCCGCATGGACGGCTTTTTCCGGGAGCATTTATCCGGGTGCAGCATGGGCCGGATTGCAGAGGAAATCCGGGCGTCTTATGAAAACTCTGCAGGGGAAAGGTTTGACCTGCCTGCGTTTTTAAGCTGGGAGCGGATCCAGCCGAAGATATGCTGCAGGCTGGTCAATACCGGAAAAAATGGGGCCATGCTCCCCGGTTTCCCGCACCGGGAGGTTTTAGACCTGTCCATCGTATATTATGTGCAGGTCCCCATGTCCGGCGGGGCTGTGGGAACTGTCCGGGTCAGGAACGAACATATGGGATTCTGGGGCATCGGGGAAGCGGCCCTGTATGAAGTGGCCATGTCAAACCGGGAATGCAGCCGGGAGACGACAATCAAGAGCCTGGATGAAACGCTGGGGGAGATCTTTGGGCAGGGCTGGATCAAAAACTGCAGGGATCCCCATGCGCCAAAAATGTATGTCCTTGGGCGCAGGGATTTTGCGTATGGGGCAGTGGGGATGCTGGACAAAAAGGCATTGAAAAAGGCGGCGGGGATATTCGGGAGGGAGTTTGCCATCCTCCCGTCTTCCGTACACGAGGTCCTGTTAGTCCCGGTTACTGGGGCGGAAGGCGAGATGGAGGGGTATGCAAAGATTGTCAGGGAAGTGAATGACACGCAGGTCCTTCCGGAAGAGGTTTTGTCGTACCATGTCTACCGTTATTCGGAGGAAACGGAAGAGCTTACAATTGCGGCATAAGGATGCGCCGGCGCATGGGCAGGAAGCAGAGGGATTAAAAAACCGGAGGAAACATCCTGCGGATGACAGATCCTGTCTATGCTGCCTGCTATCATAGAAATGTAAGGCGGATCCGGCCTTTTGGACCAGGGGCAGGGATCCGGGACGGTATTTTAAAACAAAGGAGGCGGGCATGGAAGAAAAGGGCATGCATATCACAATGAAGATCTATGCGGAAGCGGAGCCTGCATGGCTTCCCAAAAAACAGGAAGGGGGCGGGGAGGAGAAATACTGCATTGACCTGAACGGGGATGCGTCCCGGGATGAAGTGGACACGCTGCTGCGCGTACTGGCCAGATATAATGATTCCTATCTGGATACAGGAGCCAAAAAAGACGTATTCCTGCGCCAGATGCACCGGGGGCTGGACAGACGGGACCTGACGCTCCCCGGCGGCTCCATCCTGGGGCTCATCGGCGAGAACGGCGCGGGCAAGACCACAACCATCAAGTGCATTCTGAACCTGATCCGCCGGGACGCGGGAGAGATCAGCCTGTTGGGCTATGACAATGTGAGAGAAGAACAGCTGGCCAAGCAGGACATCGGGCTGGTGCTGGACGAGTGCTTCTTCCACTACACCCTCCGCCCCCTGGACGTGGGAAAAATTCTGGCCCCCGCCTACAGACAGTGGGACCAGAAGCTGTTTCGGGACTACCTGGGCAAATTCGGTCTGCCGGAAAAGAAACTCATCAAGGAGTTCTCCCGGGGCATGAAGATGAAGCTGTCCCTGTCCGCCGCCCTGGCCCACCACCCCAAACTGCTGATTCTGGACGAGGCCACCGCCGGGCTGGACCCGGTGGTGCGGGACGAAATTCTGGACGAGTTTCTGGGCTTCATCCAGGACGAGGACCACGCCATTCTGATGTCCAGCCACATCACCTCCGACCTGGAGAAGGTGGCCGACTACATCGCCTACATCCACCAGGGGGAAGTGGTGCTGTCCGACGCCAAGGACAACATCCTGGACTCCTACGGCCGGGTGGGCTGCACCGCCGCCCAGCTGGAGACCATCGACCCCGCCGACGTACTGCGGACCCGGAAGGGGGCCTTCGGCTGCGAGGCCCTGGTGGGCGACCGGGTGGCCTTCAGCCGCAAGTACCCCATGCTCCTGGTGGAGCGGACCACGCTGGAAGACATCATGCTCTTTGTGGGGAAAGGAGAAACAAAATGACCGGATTGATTACGAAGGACTTTCTTGTGATGCGCAAGATGCTGCGATCTTATCTGCTTATGATTGTCGTTTACATCATTCTCGCCTACCTGGACTTCTTTGACTACAGCTTTATCATCACCTTTGTTCAGGTAGCCCTGTCCGTACTGCCTATCTCCGCCTTCGCCTACGATGAACAGTCCAAGTGGGACCGGTACGCCATGTCCCTACCCCTGGGGCGGAGCCGGGTGGTGGGGGCCCGGTATCTCTTCGTGCTGCTGCTGACCCTGTTCACCGTGGCCATGGGCTTGGCGGGCACCGCCCTGCTGTATCTGGTCCAACAGGCCGACCCCCTGGAGATGTTCGTCACCCTGATGGTGTCCACCACCATCGGTCTGATGATTCCTACCATCCTCCTGCCCCTGAGCTACAAGATGGGGGCGGAGCGGGCCCGGCCCTATCTGTACGCTATCATCTTCATTCCCGTCATCGCCGTGGTGCTGCTGGCCAAGGCCGGGGTGCTGGATATGTCGGTGCTGAAGGGCATGGAGCTCCTCACCCCCACCGCTCTGGTGGGTGGCTCTGCCCTGCTGCCCCTGGCCGGGCTGGCCCTGCTGTTCGTCTCCTACCTCATCTCCTGCCGGGTGGCGGCGGGGAAGGAGTATTAAAAAATCCTTGCGCGCTCCCGCTCTGTTGTGGTAAAATAGAGGGGTAAAGGAGTGTGAGCGCTATGACAGCAAAAGAGGCCATTCGGGAGCTGGAGCACATGAAGCAGTACAGCACCGCCAAAGCCATTCCCGCTCTGGACTACGCCATCAAGGCGCTGAAGGAAAAGGCGGCCGCCGAAGGAACAGAAGCATAAGACACGACCCCCGGCTATGAACCGACCCATTTTGTGTAGACAACGCAAGAAGA
>OFFT01001254.1_pt1 | contig 15614 bp, 17 predicted proteins | sample 1521581 | NCBI WGS metagenome assembly OFFT01 (sample SAMEA3504084, study PRJEB24116) | mouse gut metagenome | biome: mouse gut; feature: mouse-associated habitat; material: faeces | place: Denmark | collected 2011
AAGGATTGTTCCGCAGCATCTCCATTTCTTCTTCAGTGAACACTTTTTTGCCCATTGTACTCCCTCCAAACCAAAGTATTCCATACAATCTCGTTTCAGCTTTTTCCAACTGCCCAAGGCATAACTCTCACAATAATTTCATGCATTAATCCAAATCACCATTTTTATAAAAGCTACTAATATAGCAAGCAAAAAGTATTCATGTATCGGTATTACAAACAGCAACACGGACATAACTTTCACAATAACTCTATACACTGATTTATGCACGCGTAATATTACAAAAGTTATACATCCGAAATACTGAAGCATCCTAGTAACTGTCGACAAAGGAAACAGATTCTCCGTTTTGAGGGAGCTCATTTAAAACGAAATATCCCCTGGTATGTTATTCATTATCATACCAGAAGCCTCTCATCTTATCTGAATATTCTTTAAAGCTCATGAGTTGCAAATCCTTCTCGCTGATGATTAGGTTCTCTTTCCCGCCAATCATTTCGTACGGCCAATTGATACCGATATCCGGATCGTTGTACATGATGCCAGAATCTCCCTCGTTGTAAAACACTTCAGATGCTTTATAGCTCATTACAGAATCTTCTATAACCAGATACCCCTGACCGAAGCCTGCCGGGCAAAGGATGCGAAGCGGATCGTCACCGTTCAATTCCATGCCCTTATATTGTCCATAAGTTTCAGATTCTGGTCGCAAGTCAACGATTACATACCAAACTTTACCGCTGATACATCCCATCAGCTTCGGCTGCGGCTTGATAAGCTGAAAATGCGTGGAGCGGATAACGCCTTTCCTGGAAATAGTATAGAAAGTCTCCTTGAGCACATGGTCAATCCCAGCAGCTTTGAATGTGTCAATATTATAATCCTTAATCAGCCCACCACGGTCATCTGTTGCGTAAAAAGGTTTTATTATATATGCCCCTTTCAAATCCATCTCTTGAAATCTAAATCTCTGCGCCATATTACCCCTCCAAACTCTTATAAGTTCCTAATGCCCGCAAAATAACCTGATCCATGTTATAATATTTAAACTCTGCCAATCTACCAACTAAAGTTAGATTTTTAAATGCTTCCGCATATTTTTTATATTTTGCATATCTATTCTGGCTCTCATCAGTGAGTACAGGATAATAAGGTTCGTTCCCTTTTTCTGCGTTCTTGTCATAAGGAACAGGATATTCGTATGCCGCACAAGTCCATCCATCGCAATCTTGGAACGGCATCTTCGTATACTCAGTCACCCTTGTATATCCCTCGGCTTGAGGATAAGCTACAATGGCCACATTTTGGAAGCTGTTGGTAGCTTTAGACTGAAAGTCAAAATATAACGACCTATATGGCAATGCTCCAAATTTATATCCGAACAGTTCATCTATGGCTCCAGTGTAAATAATCTTGCATTCTTCGCTGTTATATAGCATCCTTTTAGAAGCATCATCAATTCTAATATAATCTATGGCATCCACATTCAACTCTACAGTGATATTAGGAAAATCGATAATGTTCTTGAACAGTTCAACATATCCATTGCTAGGAATGAACTCATATTTGTCATAAAAGTATGTATCGCCATACGATAACACAATCGGCACTCTTTTAAGTACCAGGGGATTTATCTCTGAAGGGTCTAAATTCCATTGTTTTGCCGTATATGGTTTGTAATCGTTTTCAAATAAGAAATGCGCAAATTCCCTGATCCGATCATCTTCACATTCCAGCATTTCAACCACGGTAACCGAAGGCCTGTTATCGTAAAATTCCACCAGTCTTCTTTTCAGTTGTTTTGCCTCCTCTGGACAACAGAATTGGTCAATAGTCTTAAAATTGAATGGCGATGGCGTGCTGATACCATTAACTACAGCCTCGCATTTAGTTCGATATGATACCGGTGTACAGAACCGAGTTAAAAACCTATACACATCGTCATTGTCTGTGTGAATCACATGGGGACCATATTTCTGGACTCTTACTCCATGAACATCTTCAAAATCATATGCATTACCGGCAATATGGTTTCTCCTCTCTACAATCTTAACCTTTTTATTCTTTTCCTCAGCAAGTTTTCTGGCGATTATCCCCCCAGCCAAGCCTGCACCGACTACAATATAATCATAAGCATTCATGAAGTCTTCCTTTTTTACCTTTCTCAGTAGCCATCAATTGTGTTCCTGATTCCAGAACCGAAATCTGTTTGCACATAATTCCCTATATCTTCAACAAGATCCTTGATATCGAACATATCCATTGAATATACAATTCCATCATCAGGGCGTATGCCAACCTTGATGAGGTCTGGCCTGCCATATTGTGTGCCTATATCAGTCAGGTATTCCTTTAATATTTTGGGGGTTCCAGATCCTATCAAGTAGGCATTCTTGCTCGTCTTCCTTATTCCAATTCTATATACAGCTTCAATCAGGTCATCGACATATATGAAATCATATGGTTGCTTCGCAGGTCCAAATATTGCTTCTTTCCCGTTCGTTATTTCACCAAGTGTATAACTCACCAGATTTCCTGTCTTATTCTGTGGACCGTAAATATTCGAAAACTGCATCCAAACAAAATCCAGTCCGACATTTTTGCAGTATGCTTCCAACAGAAGATGGGTACAATGCTTCGCAACACCGTACAACATTCCGCCACTCGTTTTTTTGATTGAAGATAGACTTTCAACGCCTCTTTCTGCGATCGTTCCTGAACATAGGAACTTTTTGCATCCAATTTTATAGGCTACTTCAGCGCATCCCATAGCCAGCTTCATATTACCAAGCTGAATCTGCGGAATAGCTTTTTCAGGTCCATTCACGCCTCTCCATGCCAAATGATAAAAGGCCTCATATTCATCTTCGTGCAATATTTCCAGCAGCTTTTCTTCCTCATTGATTTCAATACAATACTTCTTTATATTAGGATGGACAGGAAAAGATGGATTGAACATTGATGAGATTGCAATTACCTCATACCCATTATCAGCATATTTTCCCGTCAACTCGCTGCCGATGAACCCGCCCGCCCCAGTAATGATTATTTTCTTCACATTATTTCTCCTTGATTAATTTTGTAGGAATATCGCCATTAAATCCCTAATATACCATGTTATATGTGTATTGCTATTTTACCTCCATAAATTCTTTAATCTGCATGTCCATCACAGGCCTTACGTCTCCGCCTTCAGCCCAAACCTTGCTCCATTCGACTACAGCTTCTATTGCCCTCTCCAAATTCCAGTGCGGCTTCCAACCAAATGATGTTTTGAGTTTCGAGCAGTCGAGTTTGAGGAAGTTCGCTTCATGCGGACCACCATCATGCTCATTAATCCATTTCAGTCCATCGCCCCAATGGCGGCAGAATAGGTCTACCAAAGCACCTGTCTGGAAACAATCATGGTCATCAGGGCCTACGTTGTACCATGACTGGTACCTGGAGTCTTCGTACTGCCTTGCCGCAATCATCAGATAGGCATACACAGGTTCCAGGACATGCTGATAAGGACGAATTGAGCAGGGATTTCGGACAATGATGTTCTCATTTTTCACTGCCGCCCTAATGCAGTCTGGAATAATGCGGTCATTCGCGAAATCCCCTCCGCCGATGACGTTCCCTGCACGAGCAGTTGAAACAGCAACCTTTCCATCAAGGAAAGATGATTTGTAGCTGTGTGTTACAAGCTCTGAACAGGACTTTGAGTTGCTATATGGATCATACCCATCCAAAGGCTCATTCTCCCGATATCCCCATGCCCATTCTTTATTTTCATAGACCTTGTCCGTAGTGACATTTAGGAACGACTTTACACCTGGGGTCTGCCTGACAGCTTCACAGATATTTACTGTGCCCATTACATTAGTGCCATAAGTTCCTACTGGATCTTTATAACTGTCCCGCACAATGGGCTGTGCAGCCATGTGAATGACGATTTCAGGCTGATATGTAGCGAATACTTTCAGGAGGTGGTCAAGATTTCTCACATCTCCCTTAATATGAGTAATCTGATTCCCAATGCCACAGAGGTCGAAAAGCCTGATTTCCGTTTTGCTGCAACTCGAATACCCAATGACCTCAGCACCGGCATTTACAAGCATAACGGACATCCAAGAGCCCTTAAACCCCGTATGGCCTGTAATCAGTACCTTTTTCCCTTTATAAAAGCTCAAATCGAAACCCATTATTGCATCCTCAGTTTTCCCAGATTTTCCATGGAGCAGTTCCACTATTCCATAGCCTTTCTAACTTTTGCTTTTCCCTTAATGTATCCATACACTGCCAAAAGCCTTTATGAGTATATGAGACCAATTCTCTATCTCGGACCAAGCCGTTAAGCGGATTCTGTTCAAAGACAGTGTCGTCTCCTTCTATTCTGTCAAAGATTCCTGAATTCATTACCATAAAGCCAATATTTATTAAATCGCCGTCTAAATCAGACTTTTCCCTAAAGGCATCAACATACCCATCATCGCCTATCTCAAGTACACCTTTGTTTTGACCGAAGTTGTAAACAGAGATTGTTCCTATCCTTCCATGACATTTATGGAATCTGAGCAGCTCGGAAATATTGACATCTCCAACGGCATCGCCATATGTCAGCATAAAGGTCTCATTTCCAACATATTCTTTAACGCGTCTTATTCGCCCTCCGGTCATAGTATTCAATCCAGTATCGACCACGGTAACTTTCCAGGGCTCTATATGCTTATTATGGACAATCATCTTGTTATTGCCATCAGTATAATCGAAGGTAATATCTGAGGTGTGCAAGAAATAATCAGCAAACCACTCCTTAATTATATGTTGCTTATAACCAGCACAAATAATAAATTCCTTAAATCCTTGTTCGGCATAGCCTTTCATTATATGCCACAAGATAGGCATGCCGCCAATTTCTATCATTGGTTTTGGTTTGAACTCTGATTCTTCAGAGATCCGTGTCCCAAAACCTCCGGCTAAAATCACTACCTTCATACGGACCACTTCTCCCTATTAACTATATTTGGTTTCATCTTGAGTTCCTCCCCTTTATCGCTTCCACGACCTTCCTTCCCGCTCTGCGCACAAAGCATGCAGCCCCATATACGCCATTGACACACTCAATTACAGGCATTGGTGCTGTTGCAAAGAACTTAATCCTGCCCGGCTTGTCCGTCAGCTTTGCAATTATCCCACGTTTTTTAAGTTCGGCGTATTTTTCTGCATCTAAATCGCCATACTTCCTGGCCTTATATCCAAACGATATGGAATCAAGCTTCATCACATCCCATGTCTCCTTTGGAATCGAATCTTTATCCGCATAGGAATCAGGAATGCTGTCTATAATCTGGCAAAGGTCTTCTGCCCAACAGCCATAGAATCTCACCGCCCAGGACTGAACCTTTTCTTTTTTTAGGATGCTCTTCGTTCCAGCATTCACAAGGGCTGCTCTGTACTCCCCCGCCGCATAGGCATTATAGAAATATCCCAGCCAGGCAAACCCATAATTGCTCCCGAACCTTTTATCATACTGTTCCAGCAATGAAGGGGTGTTCCTGATTATGTCGAAGATTGCAGTCCTATAAATCGACATGCCTATCCATGTCGTCGCCACAAAGCATGTGTGAATCATTTTCCCTTTATCATCAAAGACCATGTCCGGTCTCGGATGTATGTTGCCTATATCAATCACTGCATAGTCTATATCCCTGCTCTTAATCATCGGAAACAGCTTTTCGTCAAGTTCGTTAAAATCCTGATATCTGGAATCTCCGCTGACCCAAATATAAGTTGATGTTGTATTGAGGATTGGAAGCATAGGTTTATAGCCGATAATAGTCTTTTCATCTACATGATGGTACTGAACCTTTACAGCCCTGCCTTCGTTAAATGAATCTATCATCTTCTCTGTCCCGTCATCGGGGCTGCTGTCATATACCGAAAGCAGGATACTGCGTGCGACAGCTGGCTCATAGCACTTATCAAGCCAGTTTCTGACAAACTCCTGTCTTTTATATGTAACTACTGCGATTTCAAATTCTCCGGCTTCAAACCGAACCATTGCCCTACCCCCTTAACAATCTCTTTCTTAATTCAACAATCAGGTCTAGAAACAGCTCATCCCTGCCCGCATAAACAATACCTCCATACAGCAGGGCGCTGCATGCTACGCTGACTGCCGTCCTGATCCAAAGTCCATCAATCCCTCTGCAAATCAGGCATATTGGCACAATGCCTGCGCACCCAAGAACAGGAGACAGAAGGATCCTCCCAATCCTTTCGATACGCACTTTCTTATCCACAGTGAACAGCAGAAGGATGAATATGGCAAATGCACAGAACGCAGTGGTTCCAGCTGCGGCTATCGTACCATATTGAGGAATAAAGATATAATTCATAATTACATTAATCACTGCGGCAATACAGCATATAATCATGAAAGTCTTTTCCCTTTTCATAGGAAGAAGAATCGAATTTCCAAGGAAACTTCCGCCAAACAGGTTAAACACGAAACCTATCATAAGAATCTGCAGCACGCTGCTTGCTTCTGAGAACTCGTTCCCTGCTATTATCAAGATGATGTCCTTTGACAACATGAATGTGCCTACTGCAAGCGGCAGTCCAATCAGCGCATTGAACCCCAGCACCTTCCTTAGAAGCTTGTTCATCTGCTGGTAATCACCTTCAGCGAAATAATAGGACATCCTGGGCATTATCACCCAAAGGAGCGAGGCTACCAGCTGCGTTATCAGGTTAGATACCTTATGGGCGATTCCATATATGCCGACCTCATAATCTCCATGCATCAGGCCAAGCATCGTGCTGTCCACGCTATTGAAAACCGTCTGTGCCAACAGCATGACGAAAAGAGAGAGAATCGGCACTATGTGCCGCTTCCACTCCATGTCCCATATAAACCTGACCTTGCAGTATCTCCTCCGATACCAGATATTGGCCACATTTGCTCCTGCGCTTGATATCAGGCTGATGACTGCATACTTCAGGTAGTCATCCGGTTCATGGATGCATAGGAGCATGAGGGCCAGGCTGATGAACTGGAACGCCACTGTCCTGAGCGTTACATATTTAAAATCTTCCATCGCGGAGTTCAGCCAGTCAGCGCCAAATGTGGTCGCAACGATGTTCAGGCTCTGGATGATGATAAGATTACGGTAATTGTCCAATTCCCTGTACAGGAACAGCACCGCTCCCAAAGCCGCATAAGCAATCATCGTAGTGACGATATTTATAGAGAATATCTGGCTGGCAGTATTGCCCAGCTTTTCCTTATCATCTCTCACATTGGAGCATTCCCTGATGGCATAGGTCGTGATGCCAAGGGATGCTATGAGGGCAAAGTAGGAGATAATGGATTGTCCAAAATTGATTTTCCCGACATTTTCCGGCTGAAGAATCCTGTTTATATATGGAAACGTAATCAAAGGGAAAATAATCGATGATAAGGTTTTGACTCCATTAAAAATCGTATTTTTCTTTATGCTATTCTGTTTCATTCACTGAGCCTTCTCCAATATGTTCTTCATTTCATGCCTCTTTTCGTTCTGCCTCCGTGATGGCGGCCTGAGCTACAGTGCTCTGCGTCTGGGAAAGTAGTCTTGACAGTTCTTCCGCCCCGCCTCGGCTATTGCCTATATTCACAGCACCAATATGCTCATAATTAATTCCAACATTGACGTTTTTCCCTCTTAATTTGAATGCTGTAATCCGGTTCATAGCCTGCCCCATAACTCGCTTTTTTTCCATCCATTTGTATTCACCTCACAATCCGTCTCATCCCCAAATCATGACCTGACAAGTGCAAGGATGCGCTCTGCAATGAACCGCATCCCTTCATCCCCCGGATGCATGGCAACCCCTTCATGCTCTACTATATGCTCTCTGCCATCGACATCGTAGACAGCCGCCCCCAGTCCGACCTCGTATCCTGCATGGCTCCATGCAGGGGAAATGTCTACAAAATCAATTCCGCAGCATGCTGCTACTGCCTTCTTCATGCTGTCGGTCTCCGGGTCTTCCCAAAATCCGCCTATAATCATAACCTGCACATTGGGGCATCTATTCTGTATATACCGTATTAATTCCTCGTAATCCTGTTCCAGAGTGTTTCTGTCAGTGACATTCTCCCCTAGCTGGACTGTCACCAGGTTGAGGTTCTTCGACAAGTACGAATCCAGAATCGTCAGCGTCTCCGCCCGGTCTGCCGCTTGAATCTCCCATATATAAAAGTTAAGCGCATAGACATTGACATCCATTCCCAGCCCCTCTGCTACAAGATGAACATAATCATTCCGTTTGCTACTGGCAGCCATGCCTATCTCATCCCACCAATATTCACAGATTCCGTGCTTCGTGATGCTGTTCCCTATCGCAAGGTAGTTGTAGCCCTCTTCGGCAAATAGAGATGCATCTGCTTCATTCGCTCCATGTTCAGCCCTATGCTGTGCGAGCTGTTCCTGCAAATCAGCTATCTTTTCGTCCTGGCACTTTTCGTGCTCCATAAAATCGTATGCTCCATATGCGCCAATGACGATTATGGTCAAAAGCACTACCCCCCCCAGAGCCAATTTAAATCTACCACATTTTTCCATTTTAATGGTTGCCACTCCACAAATATGTATTTACAGTTTATCCATCATACCTACTATAGAACCTTATTATGTCAGCTTACGAATAACCTTTGCAGGTATTCCAGCGGCCACACTATTAGCTGGTATATCATGTGTCACTACAGCATTCGCACCTATTATGGCATTATCTCCAATCGAAACCCCTGGCATGACGCATACATTCCTTCCTATCCATACGTTGCTCCCGATTTTCACTCTTCCTTTCCGAAATAATGGACGTTCATTTGGCGGAATTTCTATTTCTTCTATCGAAATATTTCCATGAAAGTTATCTACTATAAAAACATTAGGCCCAAATAAGACCCCATCACCAATTTCAATCCGATTAGCACAAGATATATAGCACCTATCAGTTATAGTTACATTATTTCCAATCATTATTTCTGGAGCATCTTGAAATACTACCCCTTTATATTTATCAAATGCATGCAATTGAAAATTTTGTCCTGCCCTAAAATCATGTCCTATAGAAACATATTTCGCACCTAAAATCGAAAAGTCCTTTCCCACATGTGAATTCTTTCCTATAGTTTTAAATGATTTGACATACAATAGCCATCTGACACGGCTCATGGCTCTAGGCGGAAATTCAATCATTTTTATTATTATATTTTTCATTCGCTTTCCTCAAATATCTAAAAATATATTTCTATAAATCAACGTTATATAATTTGTATAAATCTAACTTTTCTTCCCTTATCTTAACGCGTCGCGTCAAAAAACAATCCTTATTTTGATGATATATCAACTTTAAAATCAAAATTCCAATTCATTATTTTCTATAAGTGCATCCCTTATTGCCTGCAAATATCCATATTCATACTTTTCATCTGGCTCCAAGTAGCCACCCTCAGCCCATTCGTTCCAGGCAAAAAGAAATATCATATCTTGATGATAGCTTTCTCTTGCATTGATAATCTGTTTACTAAAAAATAATTGAAATTTATCTGGTGTTGCTCCTTCAACAACATATCCTCTCTCCCTTTTTCTTGGTGTATTGTCCCACCCCACAAATGCACCAGGTATCATTTTTTTATTAGATACACTTTTATTTAAAATGCAATTCCAGACATCTTCATAATCATATTTTAATAGCTTTTGTCTTCTCATGCCTTCTAAATCAATATGCAAGAATTTATCAGCTATTTTTTTAATTTTATTTTTAGAATGCCTTATAAATTTGTTTTTTGTTTTTGCCATATCAACATACGTAAGTGTAGGCTGATATTCTATATGATAATCGAATTCAGAATTTTCAATATTTTCTGGCATCATCTGTGATGCAAATGTCAAACCATCAAATCCTTCTTTTCTGGCCAAAGAATCCCAAAATTTTATCATATCATATATGTGCGGAAATAAATCCGGCTTATATATAACCAATAATGGTTTTCCATCTTTATAGATATATCTCTTATCCTTAAAAAACGGCAATAAGTAGTCAAAATGTTCTTTCCACTTTTCTTTCGTTCCTTCGTCTTGCCCAATCAATATTTTGGCATTTAGCGCTGCCCATCCATTTGTCCAGTTTTCATTTGCCCAACACAGACAAAATGGCAAATCCAAATCCCTATCTCTAAGATACTGTTCTACTGGCCTTTCTAACAATAACTTTCCGTTAAACCAATAATGATAAAAGCAAAAACCATAAACTCCATATTGCTTAGCAAGACTTACTTGCCATTCCATCACAGTTTGGTCCAATAAATTATAATAATTATTGTTTAACGGTATTCTGGGTTGGTAATGTCCATCATATATTGGTTTTGCCTTCTTAACATTCACCCATTCTGTAAATCCGTCTCCCCACCATGCGTCATTCTCAGGTATACAATGAAATTGTGGCAAATAAAATGCGATTACTTTCATGATTAGCTCCTTGTTTATTTTTTACTTTGATTTTACTCGAATACTTTATCTTTTAATATTTAGCCCCTTTATATTCAATACTATCCAATAAGCCAATACCACAAACGACGTTGCGGTAAAAGGGTCAACAGTAAATGTCGCCAACATAAGGAACAAAATCCCACTTGCACTTATCCTAAAAAGTACTAGCATTAATATCCAAATTCCTAAACCCAAAAAACCTAGATATTCAACAATGCCTGCCCATCCACATAGCTCATCATATCCCGTAGAGATAAGGTGTCCCAATATCGAATAATCTGATATAATGCCATCACCGATTTCTTTCAGGGTACCAAATCCTAGAACAGCAGATTTTCCTCTTACTTTCCAGACCACATGATAACCTATAAAACGGTGGGCTATACTTTCATGCTCCACTACGAGATACCCAATTCCATTAAGGACTCCTGCCGCCATCGATGTAATTGCTATATATACTATAGACGCAAAACGTGCCGGAATCCGATTTATATATTTAGAAAAATGAATTACACAAAAAAGAGGTATGATTGTCAACGAGGCTTTCGAAAAGGATATAATAAACCCAATTGCATACAGAATATACTGAGCCTTTCTTTTCCTAATTTTCGTATCATACAAATAGCAAAAAAAACATATAATCAACAAACTTGCAAAAAATCCCGCTTCTCTAGACCAACCACAAACCCGAACTAACTTATTCCCAAAAATGGCATACATATTCGTATTTGTTTGTGTCGCAAAGTTTCCCCATACAAATTTGCTGATATTGGTTGGACCAATAATGTAAGCCCAATTTCTATTTGTATAATAGAAAATAAATTGCATTATAGCTATCACAATATTGATGTTGACTCCTATATACAAATATTTAAACAATCCTTTTTCTTTAACATAAAACAAATATACAATGCACCATATAATTGATACTATTTTGAATGCAATAAATAGGCGATGATTAACAATGCAGAACAGAAGGAAAATCATTATTGCCAGCACATACTTTTGATTCTTTTTATCAATTACCCTATTAAAAACATTTCTTAGAAATCTCCAATCTAATATCACAATAAGCCAATGGAGATAGATTGTCCTTCCACCAAATGCTGGCGATAAAGCAGGTGAAGCAAAAAAGAAGAAAAAAAGAAAAGCAATGAATGACGTATAACCCCCTTTTCTATGACCTTTAGTCACCATATCTTTTTTGCTATTATGCATAACTCAACCTCTTACCTTACATGCTGATTCTCTGAATACCATCTTTAGCTTATGGGCACTTCTTTCCCACGAATATTTTTCCAAAATGCACTTACTTTCTTCCCTTAAATCATGATGCAGCAAATCACTAAAAGCAATCGAGTAATCCATCGGATTTATATAATGCACCGTCTCACCATAAACCTCATGCATAACCTCACTATCAGACACCACCACCTCCGCCCCGGCACTCATAGCCTCCATAGGCGGTATGCCAAACCCTTCATAAAACGTCGGGAACAGGAAAGCCTTACAGTCCCTCATCAATGCTTTGGCCTCTTCATCCGAAACATACCCAAGAAGCCTCATATTCTTAGGGCACTCAAACCCCAGACCATCCGAGAACACCCTTTCATTGACCGATCCTGAAACAGCAAAAATGTATTCGGGATTTCTTTTGGCCACTTCGGCAATCCATCTGAAATTCTTGTTAGGTTCCAGGCTGCTCATGGAAAAGAAATACTTATTTTTGACAAGATGATGCCTCTCTACAGCACACTCATCATACCCTATCCTTTCATAATGCTGCCACGCATTTGGTATAACCGCAATCTTATCGCCATCTATCTTATAATATTTGATAATCTCCTTCTTGGAAAATTCCGAAACTGTTATTATCTTCTTAGCCCGTTTCGCCGCATTCCCGAACAGCATGCCATACCATATCAAAAAAAGTCTACTGAAAGCTTCCGGTACCGCCTTAATCTTTACATCATGGATGCAGACAATCCCTGGCGAAAGGAGCGGCGATGAATTACACAGATTCAGTGAAATCGCTCCCTGCTTTGCCACATAAATCGGAAATGAAAGCTGTTCCCATAATCGGCCATGCCACCGTCCGACCTTGATTACAGCTATATTCTGATATGATGGCCACTCATTCACTTCCGGCGGTACTGCCACCTCTATCTGCCCCTGCTCGACAATCTTATCAAGTTCACGGACAATCTCTCTTGCATATCGTTCCACGCCCGTGACTTTATGAACTAGAAATCTTCCATTGATTACTGTCTTCTTCATCGAAGTCCTTTCACATCCAAATATGATTCCTTCACAGATTATAGATTCTAAAACACATCAATTTAGTCTTCACAATTCATCTATTACTAAGCGAAGGTTACTCCTGAACTGGGAATCTAGAAAATTGTCCTTTACCCGCTTCTTTCCGTTCCTCCCATACCTTTCCCGCAATTCCGGATTGCTTGCAAGCTTTTGTAAAGCCTGGGCATAGGCTTTCACATCCCTATTCGGAACTTCTATACCGTCTTCACCGTTCAGGCACACATAATTGACGCCAGAGCCGGGAATCGTAAATGTAACTGCCGGTTTCCCATAGTACATGCCCTCGGCAAGCGCCAGCCCGAATGCTTCATTCTTTGTGATAGATGGAAAACAGAAAATATCCATGGCGGTCAGGTAACCTTTCAGTTCAGCATCATCTACCAGACCAAGGAAATGTATCTTCCTATCATTTCCTGCTTCTGCTTTCAGCCTCTCTGTCTCTTCACCCTTACCCATGATATAAATTTGGAATCTGTCATCCAACAGGTGAGCGGCTTGAATCAAGTACTTGAATCCCTTGTACGCAGTATGGCGGCCGACAGCGAGGCAGATAATCTTGTTCTTATTCTGTTCCCTTATTTCCACCGCTTTCGCATTAACTTCCAACGATTCTTGTAACCGTTCCGCATTTATGCAGTTCGGAACCACTCTACATTTTTCTTTGGCACTGCTCAGCCATGGGCTTCCTTCGACATAAGCCGGGCTGGTAGCAATCAAGACATCAGCACGCTCAACCAGCCTTTTATTCTGGCCCCGAAAAAAATTCCTTAGAATTTTTTGTTTCACAATATCAAGATGCCAATAGATTACGAGTTTTGTATCCATCCCTATGTATTTTAGTAAATAGTAGGCCACAAAAGGATTCGGGTAATGGAAAATGATTATGTCAGGTTTGAATGTTTTCATCATACCCTTCAACTTTCCGCCAATCGTACTCGATAGTCCTTGAGACGCAACTGTCATAAAGCATCCCGCACGAATCACTTCTATGCCATCAACATCCGCAGCCTCATCATCATCCCCATCATTAAAACAAATCACTTTTTGCTCATACTTTCCCATGAGAGCATTGACACAATCCTGCGCAATCTGTTCTGTGCCGCCACGAAAAGGATAATAATACTTTGATACATGCAGAACTTTCTTCATTTCCACAGCTCCCTACCAATTAACTGAATCTATACACCTAGTCCACACATTCCACACACTTTAGTTCTCCTTCTGGGGGCGGAAGATGCACTCGTTGGAGGCGAGCCAGACAATCCCCTCGCCGGGGTGCTCCTCCGCCAGCTTGAAGACGATAAAGGACTTCCCGATGCCGGTGGGGTGAACCACAGCGGCGCTCCCGTGCTCCTGCATCATGTGTACGGCCTTCCGGTACGCCTCTTCGTTATACGGGTACAGCTCAGCGGCCATCTCCTTCCCCCTCTGTCGCAAAAAGTGTACTTTTTGGGGTGCATCCGGAGGATGGGCATATTTACCAAAAAAAATGTAACTTCACTCTTGATTTTATGCCCAAGTTGTATTAAAATGAGGATAATTTGTTGGACGATTGGACAGCCCCAAAAAGTACACTTTTTGGGCTTTTTTTATATCCGAAGGAAGAGCGGTTCGGCATCTCCTTGATTGTAGAATCTTTTTGAAATCCATTTACTTTCTTTGATTCGTTGGGATATAGCAGAAACAGAATGGGGCGAAATCAGCAGAATTTACGCTCTCATTATGCGCAAGGCGGCATATGTCCTTGCAAGATTATCTGTTGCAGGCGCATTGACCGCAACGCAAACCTTATTCAGATAAGGTTCTTTGCAGGCAACGTCCTACGGATTGCGTCAAGAGAAGACAGAAAAAGCAGCGAATTGTTTTCTCATAAAACAAATCCGCTGCTTTACTGCTTGTGTTACTAAGTTACTGTGATTATGCCAGTACAGGCTCCCTTTTCTTAATGATAGCTTCTGCTTCACCTATGCTTTTTTCAAAATAATCCTATGGATCAAAGGAATTCGGTTCTTCCTTATTCATAAAGCTTACTTCGCTATCTCTATGACTGCCTGCTCGAATTCCTCTTCTGTATCCACAAAATGATATGGTTCATATTCTCCATAAGCCGACGGACGGCTGATTGTCACAAGCTGGATATCATCATAGCCGGCTTTTTGAAGCAGTTCCTTTTTCAAATCTACCAGGTGCTGGCCGTGGACTGTCTGTAATGCAATACATCCTGTACTCTCAGATTTTTTCGCTATCAGATAGCACATGTTCCATCACCTCCTTAAACTCCTGTTCTGTCCTGATCGCGCTATTTTCATAGGCCTTTCGCAAAGAACAACCTATTTCCTCCCTTATCAAAAGCCTTGCTATCTGTGTGCAACTTCCACCCTCATTATATCAGGATTCGTGTAAAAGCACAAATATTTTTGACTTGCCGGCCAGGAGACCTGGAACAGATTGACCGCATGTAGTATGTCGCCCTGCTTAAGACAAAGGGAATTCCCGCAGGGCGAATCAGAAAATATGGATTCGCATTTGAGGGGAAAAGCGCTCATTGGGCAGAGGAAACCTTTTTCATGCGTTCTATCTCCTGTCTGAGCTGCCGGACTTCCTCCTGGAGCTGTCGGACAGCCTCCTCTGTGGTTTCATTGCTATTGTTGGCAAAAGCGCCCCTTTTCAGGGAGCCCTCGCGGAGCCCTTCTTCGCTATAATATTGGTCCTTTATGTTATGGGCAATCCCCCAGATTCGCTTTTTGCCGAGCACGTCTGCCGGATAACCAT
>OFFT01001255.1_pt1 | contig 15612 bp, 13 predicted proteins | sample 1521581 | NCBI WGS metagenome assembly OFFT01 (sample SAMEA3504084, study PRJEB24116) | mouse gut metagenome | biome: mouse gut; feature: mouse-associated habitat; material: faeces | place: Denmark | collected 2011
ATGCGCTTTTGATCAAGAATGAAGGAAGATCCTGCCAGGATGAGTGCTATCTTGAAGAGATGTGATGTAATGTGTTCCAGTATGGAGCTATTATAATAATGCATAATAAAAAAACTATCTTCACATTCCAAAATGTAAGTGTATTATAACTGGAAAAAAAGTATACTTCAATAGTAATATTGTCCTATAGTGTTATAATTGTGAAATACAAACCAATAGTATTTTTGTTAGATTGACTTTGCGGAATGTATATGATATAGTAATATCATTCAGAGGGGAGGTGATTTCATGTATCAATACAAACTGACATTTACACTGTCAAATAATCAGCTGCCGCGTGAGATGGACAGGCTGATCGTAAGCTTTCTAAAGTCGTCCGCGCTGGCGTATTCGCAGCATTTTTATGAGAAATTGTACGATAAAAGCAGGTCGATCATCAAAGGATATACTTATTCCTGTTACCTTCCGGGAGCGAAATTCCATCAGGACAGAATTGAACTTGCAGGGGAGGAATTCTCTCTGCTGTTCTCTGACTTCGACCAGGCGGAGCTTTTGTCTTTTTTCAATGGTTTCCAGCAGATGAAGTACAGGGATTATCCGATAGCCGGGAATTCCATGAAACTCACATCCATCAGAATGCAGAATCTGCAGGAGATCAGGGAAGAGGAGATCGTGATCAGAATGCTGAGTCCGTTGATCGTCAGGCGGCATGACGCAGAGAATAATAATGACACGTATTATACCTGCGAAATGGATGGTTTTCAGGAAGCGCTTAAAGAAAATACAGCCTTTTTTATTGAAAAAATGAACCTGCCTGTGTCAACAGAGAATTTCTCTATCCAAACGATTAAAGGCAGGAAGGTGGTTGTCCCTGTGTTTGGCAGAAACACTGATGCGTCCCTGGGAGTTTTTAAACTGACAGGCTCTGTGCAGCTATTGAATGTGCTGCTTTTGGCAGGCCTGGGAGCCAGACGGTCAGAGGGGCACGGCAAATTTGAGGTGGTTGGATAAGCACCTCGGTTCATGTGAAAAAATATATGGCAAAATGATGATAAAAAGATCAAATATCATAAACTAAAAAATGCAGAAAGGAGGCAGAAAGGTGGAAGAGATAAAGCTGTTGATCGGTGATTTTTTGAAAAATGCCGGCCTTGTAGGTCTGAAATATTTACTGGATGCATCAGATGCCGAGGAAGAGATCGACTATGGAATTACCGAGGATAAACAGGGACTATGGCTTGACCGGCAGTTTGTGGTAAACGCCGACTGGACAGATATGTACTTTAAGGCATTTGTGAAACGGTACGGAGAGCTGACCAATTATCAGGTGGTTCTGGATAAGATCGGTGACATTCTCGAAAAAGCCGGACAACCTGAATGGGAAAAGAAAACCTGTAAAGAAGATCTGAAGTTTATCAATGAGAAGATGTTGTCGAACAGCTATCAATCCGGTTTCGCTAATATAAAGGATCAGATAGAGAATCCGGATGTATATGAACTTTTGAAAAGTCATAAATTGAAGGAAAACATGGAGAAGGAAGAACTGTGCGCGCGGCTGCGGCAGCTTACGATATTTTTGCAGCAGCCACTGTGTAAAGAGACTTTTTCCATGAAAAGTATCATTTACAATTATATCAATCGTTTCTGGGACGGTAAGAGTTTTCTGCTGAGAGCGAATGCTTCTAAAAATATGAAGTCGGTTTTTGATGTGGACTTTTCGGAACCGTTCAGAAGATATGCCGCCGCGGATCATAAGAAGGCGAAGGATATGTGCATTGACTGTGACGGGAAAATAGATGCAAAAGAGAAGGTATCCATCGCATTTATGAAAGATCAGGCGGACGATCTGACCAGGAAGCGGTCGGCGTTCTGGAACTGCAAGGTAGACGCTTATCTGTGCCCGGCTTGTGCGTTTGTCTATTCACTGGCGCCGCTGGGGTTTACACTGGCAGGCAGAACGTTTGTGTTTGTCAATATGAATCAGAATATCGACCTGCTGTTACAGGCTAATTCACCAGATGGTAAAATGGCGGTCGATCTGAAGCGGAAGGAAAAGGATCGATATTCTTCATGGATCGCAGGAACGATCAACCTGCTGCTGCAGGAAAAGGACAGAGAACTGGGAAATATTCAGGTGATCGCCAGAGGCATGGGGGAGAGTGACAGGTATACCTTCGACGTTATCTCCAAAGATATCCTGAAACTTCTGAATGATAAAAGTATTCGCAACGATTTAGAACAGCTTGGCAGATATCCTTACGTAAAAACAGGAAGGGAATATTGGAATGTCCACGAAACGGTGATCCTGAATCTGCTGCGGTATCATAATCAGTATGAAGTGATCGGTAAACTGCTTAAGATGGCGTTGGAGGGAGAAGGATTTCTCTTCAAAGCATCGTTTGTATATGATGTTCAGCTCAGGAGCAGTCTGGCGCGGAAAAAAGATAAGGCAATGAATACGGGAGGTGAAGTGATGAATCGTTATGCGGTAAGGGAGAGAGGCTACGAACTACGGAATGCACTGCTGGGAGCAAAGGGAACAAGTGACGACGCCTGTATCAGAGGAACGATCTATCAATTACTGAATGCTCTGTCAGTCGGTAATGTGGAGCATTTTATGGAAGTGATCATGCGTGTTTACTGCTCTACAAGACTTCAGGTGCCGGATGCCTTCATTGAGTTTTTGAAGGACAGAGATACCTTTACGGAGTACGGCTATGCTTTTCTGCTGGGATTACAGGGAAGTCATTACGAGAAAAAGGAGGAAAAAGTAAATGGATAGACATGGATTGACGGTGACGATGATATTTCTTGCGGAGAGTGCAAATTATGGCGAGGGAGTCGGCAATATTTCCACGCTCAAGAAAATGTCCAGAGGCAACTACGAGCAGTATACCTATATATCAAGACAGGCGATGCGCTACAATATCATTCAGCAGCTTGGTTGGGATGATACGCCGGTAGACGGGAAGAGCGGCGTGGTGCAGTTTGCTCCGTCAGCGACGATACAGGAGTATCCGGAGATTGATCTGTTTGGCTATATGAAGACCAGCTCCAAAGAAGAAGGAAAGAATGAGAAAGGCGGTGCCTTGACAAGAAGCGCGGTGGTAAGACTCAGCAATGCGATCGCTTTGGAGCCTTATCAGAGCGATCTGGAATTTCTCACCAACATGGGGCTGGCGCGAAGACAGGATCTGGAAAACGGGATTGCACAGAGTGAGATCCATCGCTCCTTCTATACCTACACGATCACGGTCGATCTTGACAGAATCGGAATTGATGGCGAGATTTTTGTATCAAAGGCAGACAGGGCTGAGCGCGTGAAGGCACTTTTGGATACGATTCAGTTTTTGTATCGTGACATCAAAGGACGCAGGGAGAATCTTGCGCCGGTATTTGTGATCGGCGGACGTTATGGGAGAAAGAATCCTTTCTTTGAGAATCGAATCGTTCTGCATAAGGGCAGAATTCAGGTTAATACGCTGACAGAGATCCTCGCGGGCAGTGATGATATCAAGGATCATACCATTACAGGGGTTACCAGCGGGATTTTTGAAAATGATTCTGAAGTGAAAAAAGAACTGGGAGCAGGGACTGTCGCAGAGGCATTCAAGCAGTTGAAGAAAGAAGTGGACGAATATTATGGAGAGAGCGATTAGAGTCGAGTGTTTTCAAAATCTGGTCAATTACAGGAAGCCCAGCAGCTTTATCATTAAAGAATCCTTTCCGCTGCCGCCCTATTCTACCGTGTTGGGGATGATACATACGGCGTGCGGCTACACGGAGTTTCATCCGATGAAGATAAGTATTCAGGGGAAAAACGCCGGCTCGATATCTGAATTGTATACGCGATATTCTTTTTCATTTGATACGAAATATGAAAGCGGAAGGCACCAGCTGTGTATACAGGACAAAGATAAGACCTACGGTGCTTTTAAGGGAATCGCCCATGTGGAACTGCTCTGCAACAATGAGATGATCCTGCATATTGTTCCGTCGGAGGATGATTTTGACAAAGTATACAGGTCTTTGAACAATCCGCCGGTCTATCTGGCTCTCGGACGGCACGAGGATGTATTGGATATCAGAAAGGTGGAGATCGTTGAGCTTCGTGAGGAAGAGGAAGCGACAGCAAATTATGATATTTATATTCCGGTGGATGCGTCATTCGGGATAGGAAGAAGAAGCGTCACACTCTATACACTTACGAAAGAATATGAGATCACCAAACAGGGTCTGCGTCGCTGGAAGGCAGAGGGCGGAAAAGTGAGAGCTTACTATTTCCCTTACGGAGAATTTGTCAAAAATGCACTGGTTGATGAATACGGAGACCTTGTGGCGCTGGCGTAGAAGGATGTGAGGAACGCGACATCTGTCAGCGGAGAGGAGTTTTTACAGGCCGGAATGTACAGGAGGTGCAGTGTGGAATATTATGCAAAATCGCCAATACCTGTTTTGCAGGAAGAAAGCAGACAATGCCTGCTGGAACGACTGGATGAGGCGCTTGCCGTATTTGAAAGCCAGTCGGATCAGGACAGTTATAAGCTGCTGCACAAATACAGGGAAAAACTGTTGACGAAGCAGGCCGTGACGGAACATAAGACTCTGCGGCAGCATTTGGAAGAAACGACAGCCTGTGCGGATAACTTCTTTCGCCTGTATGGAAAGTACTTTAGTGAAAAAGAAAAAAAGCTGATCATGGATGCCTGCAGGTTGCATGATGTTGGTAAGGCGAACTATGTGTTTCAGACAAAGGTAAATCCGCTTTTGGAAAAAGTCAAAAAAGAGCAGGTTCCCCACGGTTTTCTGAGCGCACTGCTTTTATCAGAAAAGAATTATTTGCGGGATAATCCCCAATGCGACAGGGATGATTTCGACGTTTTGCTCACGGCGGTCTATTATCATCACACACGTCCGGATTGCTGTGATGCGGACGCGGTTAAGGAATATTGTGAAAAATATTATCTGAATCATGTGAGAGAGTTCCTGGGGGATGCTGAGGCGCGGGTATTTTTCAGCAACAGGAATGATCTGCTCTTTTCCGATCGGCATGAAAAAGGCACGGTGGCCATTGATGAAAAACTGTGGTGTGAATACATGCTTGTGAAAGGGATGTTGAATAAATTTGACTGGACGGTCAGCGCCGGGTATGAGAATGCCGAGATCGCACCTGATATATTGGAAAAGAGATTATGTCAAAATATCGAAAAAGTATGGGGAAAAAGTTTCAGGCCGGCGCAGCAATTTATGATCGAAAACAGAGAGCGGAATGTGGTCATGGTCGCGCCGACCGGTTCCGGAAAGACAGAAGCGGCGCTGCTGTGGTTTAACGGCGAAAAGGGATTCTATACACTGCCTCTTAAGGTCTCATCCAATGCCATTTATCAGAGGATCAGAGAAAAATATCAATATGAGGACGTGGCGCTGCTTCACTCTGACAGTATGAACAGTTACCTCAGAGCGGATGCTGAGCTGGCAAATGCTTATAGAAATTATGAGCAGGCGAAACTGTTTTCCTGTCCGCTTACCGTATGCACGGTGGATCAGCTATTTAAATTTGTGTATAAGGCGCTGGGTACAGAAATCTTTGCAGCGACCTTAAAATACTCCAAAGTAGTGATTGATGAAATACAGTCCTATTCGCCGAGAGTCGTTGCGTCGTTGATCTTTGGCTTATCGGAATTGAAACGTATGGGAGGCCGATTTGCGATCATTACAGCTACATTTCCGCCGGTATTGCAGTTTTTTATGAGAAAAAGCAGACTGGTGGAGAGCCGGGATTATGTCTGGCATGATTTTTCAGATACCGCAGTGGTGAACAGACATCGGATCAAATTGGTGGAAGGAGATTTTGATTTTGAAGAAATGGCAGAGACGGCGCAGAACAAGAAGGTACTTGTCATCTGCAATACAGTATTAAAGGCGCAGAATGTTTATCGGGAACTGAAAGACAGAGGCCTGGAAGCTGGACTGCTGCACTCCCATTTTATCAGAGAACATCGAAATATTTTAGAAAAAAGGATTATGGATTTTTCCGCAGCGGAATCAGAATCAGGTATCTGGGTGACTACGCAGATTGTTGAGGCGAGTCTGGATATTGATTTCGATATTCTGTATACGGAGATGTGCACCGCAGACAGTCTGCTTCAAAGAATGGGAAGATGCAACAGAGCAGGAAAGAAGAATGTCTCTGACCCCAATGTGTATATTTATCATAATGACTCCGGGAGAGGGTCGGTATACGATAAAGATATATATGATCGTTCGGTGGCATTACTGAAAATGTTTGATGATAAGTTGTTGTCGGAAGTCGATAAGGTGGAGTATATCAATCAGGTATATGATTTGGAGTATATTAAAGGAACGCAGTATTTCCGGCAGATCGAAAAGTACATAGATCACTTTAAGACACTTCTTCCGGCAGAATATGATGCCAGAGAGGTTCAGGAAGAATTCAGGGCAATACAAAGCATTACGGTCATGCCGGATACGATCTATGATCAAAACCGTGAAGTGATCCAGAGTATTGCCGGTTTATTGGAAACACCACATATTGATACTAGTATCAGGAAACTTCTGAAATCCAGGCTGGCAGATATGACATTGAGCCTGAGCATAACATATGGCATTCCTGATGGAATTGATAAAGGCACGATAGGCTTGTTTGATATTCATCGAACTGCATTATGCTATGATTTTGACGGTGAATCAGGATTGGGACTGGTATTAGGGAAGGTAGAAGAGGGGATTAATTTTTTATAGGGATTCCCGATAGACATACGGATCATAATACTTTTGCAGACCGGATTCCGGCGTGATTTTATCCAATCATGTTAAGCAAGTAGACGGTAGATGGTCCTGGCTATAGCGAGAAATGTATTGTCGACCTTCGATAATGCTAAAAGCAGGGGAGGTTGACAATATTTGAGAAAGGCTGAGTTTCAGCGAGGGCTATAAGGTGTGATATGTAAAATGGATGTTATCACAAGTATAAATTTGTGATAGAATTGATATAAAGAAGGAAGTCGACAAAACAGGGGATGTAATCACTGTATTTGAGAGTGAGAAGATTGGACGGGTAGAAATAGATACATTTTGGAATGTAAAGTAAAATGTCAGAAGAAAGTTAAAAAACCGCTCTCTGTAGAAATAGATACATTTTGGAATGTAAAGAACGATTACAAGTGGTATTATGATTTCTTTGGCGAGTAGAAATAGATACATTTTGGAATGTAAAGATTTTATCCCCTGCTCCTTAGCACGAAGCAATTCAGGTAGAAATAGATACATTTTGGAATGTAAAGTTGCTCACAACCTCCTTATTTGCCTTTACATGCTGTGTAGAAATAGATACATTTTGGAATGTAAAGAACGACAGGGAGGTTTAAATGCTTTAGGGCAAGCTGGTAGAAATAGATACATTTTGGAATGTAAAGATGAAAATGATGAGATAAGCGGTTCTGGTGATATTGTAGAAATAGATACATTTTGGAATGTAAAGCATGAATCCTGAAATGTATAAGGAGCATAGCCCTGGTAGAAATAGATACATTTTGGAATGTAAAGCATTCCACTGAACACATTCGCAAGGTGGGAGCAGGGTAGAAATAGATACATTTTGGAATGTAAAGGAAGTTACAACAACAACTGTAAATACTGCATTGTCTTGTAGAAATAGATACATTTTGGAATGTAAAGGGACTTGCACCCAGCAGACCGCTTGGCGGTGGGAGGTAGAAATAGATACATTTTGGAATGTAAAGATGATTTTTTATGCTTGAAAAATCGCTACACAGCCGAGTAGAAATAGATACATTTTGGAATGTAAAGGCGTGAAACTCTCAAGCATATCCTCTGTTGTGAGGGTAGAAATAGATACATTTTGGAATGTAAAGCACTGTCTACCACGACCTTTACCGGAACCTTAAACGTAGAAATAGATACATTTTGGAATGTAAAGGCTATATGTAGGCTGTTCAAGCACTTGCTTTTCCGGCGTAGAAATAGATACATTTTGGAATGTAAAGGAGGAAGAATACAAAGAACTGGAAGCCGCCGGGGAGTAGAAATAGATACATTTTGGAATGTAAAGAAAACAGCCAAGGCAGGGCATATTAAAATTGGGAGCGTAGAAATAGATACATTTTGGAATGTAAAGTCTTTTATCTGGGAGGCGAAGGCAAGCGGTACATACGTAGAAATAGATACATTTTGGAATGTAAAGGTGCCTCTTTACCGTATTCATCAATGGAAGTCGCACAGTAGAAATAGATACATTTTGGAATGTAAAGACGCAAGATCCAAAACTTTAGGCAATGTCTCAACAGGTAGAAATAGATACATTTTGGAATGTAAAGACCTTTCTGTTGTAGACTTCCTGCATTTTTGACAGTAGAAATAGATACATTTTGGAATGTAAAGCAATGCTATGGCAAAGGTAGGCGCAGTAGGAAACGGGTAGAAATAGATACATTTTGGAATGTAAAGTGAGGAATGACATCACAGTTGTGTTTATCGCACACAGTAGAAATAGATACATTTTGGAATGTAAAGTGTTACACACACAAATAAAGTATTTATGCGCTTGTGTAGAAATAGATACATTTTGGAATGTAAAGGCAGTTTTTGAAGTCCTGCGATGCGGCGTGGTGGAAGTAGAAATAGATACATTTTGGAATGTAAAGATGCTTTCAGAACCGCTTGAAATGGACGTGATAACGTAGAAATAGATACATTTTGGAATGTAAAGAGAGGTACATATGTTTTAGGGGTTAATGAACATGTTGTAGAAATAGATACATTTTGGAATGTAAAGGTTCGATGTACTGTTCTTTGCCGTTCCAGCCCTTACGCGTAGAAATAGATACATTTTGGAATGTAAAGTTCAGCAGTTCGCTTTCTTCTTCCTTGCAAGTGACGGTAGAAATAGATACATTTTGGAATGTAAAGACGGTCTGCCATTTTGTAGGACTTGGCTTGTCCGAGTAGAAATAGATACATTTTGGAATGTAAAGGAAGTAAACATGGAGAGACAAGGCAGTAGAAGCGTGTAGAAATAGATACATTTTGGAATGTAAAGTTCAAACCATGCAAGGAATTCAGCTTCATTCGTATTCGTAGAAATAGATACATTTTGGAATGTAAAGTTATTATTCACCCTTTTAATAACAGCCGTTGTGTCATGTAGAAATAGATACATTTTGGAATGTAAAGTGGCTTCCTGTTTCTGCCTGTCCAGTTCTGCAGCTGTAGAAATAGATACATTTTGGAATGTAAAGCAAGGCGCCCGGCAGCGCACGGGACGAAAGCGTGTTCGTAGAAATAGATACATTTTGGAATGTAAAGTTTTACCGGACAGCAACAGCCCGTTTTACACAGGTGGTAGAAATAGATACATTTTGGAATGTAAAGTCGGATACGGTGATGATGAACCGATTGACTATACGTAGAAATAGATACATTTTGGAATGTAAAGATATCTGTATCTTACGTATGCTTTGGCTACATCCTTGTAGAAATAGATACATTTTGGAATGTAAAGATTAGTAAAAAACAGATGCCTCCGACGATCAACATTGTAGAAATAGATACATTTTGGAATGTAAAGTATGATGACATATCATAATTAAATGTTTGTTGCATTTGTAGAAATAGATACATTTTGGAATGTAAAGCAAACAGCTGCTTATTGTCGTAGCTGTTCACAACTTGTAGAAATAGATACATTTTGGAATGTAAAGGCCCTAAATCTACAGTATTTTCTGAAGTTTTTGTCGTAGAAATAGATACATTTTGGAATGTAAAGTGGGAATGCTCTCATCTTCAAGCAGCCAACGTAACAGTAGAAATAGATACATTTTGGAATGTAAAGGGGAGTAAATGGAATATAGCTCTACGGATCGCAGATGTAGAAATAGATACATTTTGGAATGTAAAGGGCTTTGTTCATCTTCGTATTTAAAAAATCAGTGAGTAGAAATAGATACATTTTGGAATGTAAAGTCTCCTGCTGCAGCATCCCCGCCCAGTCAATCTTGGTAGAAATAGATACATTTTGGAATGTAAAGCTGCTCTGGTCAGATGCATTGTGATCTCTCCCGCATTGGTAGAAATAGATACATTTTGGAATGTAAAGTATACTGTAAACAGGATTGCAGAAATCATCAACAAGTAGAAATAGATACATTTTGGAATGTAAAGTCTTTCCATTTTCGTGCGCCTCGTCGATAAAGTCCGTAGAAATAGATACATTTTGGAATGTAAAGGCCTTACCTTGATCTTCTTTAACATCCCTTCTGTGTGTAGAAATAGATACATTTTGGAATGTAAAGGACGTTCGTAACGTAAACATGCAATCGACAATGTTGTAGAAATAGATACATTTTGGAATGTAAAGGAAGTCTCGACAGGGACGGTGCCGATCGTGTATCGTGTAGAAATAGATACATTTTGGAATGTAAAGCATCCCGCAACAAAAAACGCAACACACATACCCAAGTAGAAATAGATACATTTTGGAATGTAAAGGAACACAACAAAAATACCGATTGGGGGAACGACATTGTAGAAATAGATACATTTTGGAATGTAAAGGTTTTTCCGATGGGCAGATCTTTTCTTTTGCCGCTCATGTAGAAATAGATACATTTTGGAATGTAAAGGTATCGTAGATGCAAATAAGAGGCCTATCTTCCTCGTAGAAATAGATACATTTTGGAATGTAAAGTTTTGACTTTACTTCATCGGTCAGATCTTGAACCATCGTAGAAATAGATACATTTTGGAATGTAAAGGTCACTGCATCCTCGCCATCTCTTTTTCCGTGTTCTCGTAGAAATAGATACATTTTGGAATGTAAAGTTTTTTAACACGACCACATTGCCGCTTCCCATTTCATGTAGAAATAGATACATTTTGGAATGTAAAGTTTGATATCACCGTTTTATGATCCTCCGTCACCTCTGTAGAAATAGATACATTTTGGAATGTAAAGCATTAAAGGACAGCAGGTAATCTCTGTCTACTGCAAGTAGAAATAGATACATTTTGGAATGTAAAGACAGAACGGCAGGCCTTGAAAGAAGGGAATAAATTTGTAGAAATAGATACATTTTGGAATGTAAAGTTGATATTCTTGAGGTTCAGGCTGACCATCTGGAGGTAGAAATAGATACATTTTGGAATGTAAAGCTGTTCCTTCAGATAATCAGATACCTGCTCATATGGTAGAAATAGATACATTTTGGAATGTAAAGATACACTGGAGCAACTTTTAAGATAACCAGAATCGGTAGAAATAGATACATTTTGGAATGTAAAGCGAATCCTGTTACATACGTTCAGAGAGCGAAGGTTGGTAGAAATAGATACATTTTGGAATGTAAAGGCCTGAAACGGAATTATGATGACTTGTATAGTAACGTAGAAATAGATACATTTTGGAATGTAAAGTTTCTGGGGAGAGGATGATAACCCGACCGAAGAGGGTAGAAATAGATACATTTTGGAATGTAAAGACGTCACGCCGCTGATTAATAAACTTCGCGTTTTTTGTAGAAATAGATACATTTTGGAATGTAAAGTACCCTCCTCCTTTACCAGTCCCGGATCACCACACCGTAGAAATAGATACATTTTGGAATGTAAAGGAAGAACTGGATGTAAAAAGTGCAAGAAACTTTTTCGTAGAAATAGATACATTTTGGAATGTAAAGAATGTGAGAGCATAATCAATTTCCTCTGTTGTTGCAAGTAGAAATAGATACATTTTGGAATGTAAAGAATTCTGACAGGGCTATGTTGCTGATTTGGTATCGCGTAGAAATAGATACATTTTGGAATGTAAAGGAGGCTGAGGAGCAGATTTTATTTTGAAGGAGAAGGGTAGAAATAGATACATTTTGGAATGTAAAGGAATAATGGCTTATGTTATGATGTAAGAGGAGAAATTGTAGAAATAGATACACCGTGGAATGTAAAGGGGTTGTCGTTTCCGTAACCCTCCAATAGTTTTATTAAGAATAGATACATTATGGAACAGTGCACCCTTCTATCAATAACACTTACAAAGGAGAACTCATGGAAACCCGAATCACAGGAGTCATGATCTACTACTATTTTGTCTGCAAAAGAAAACTGTGGTATTTCGTGCACGAGATCAATATGGAGAGTGAGAACGAAAATGTTCTGCTGGGGAAGCTTTTGGATGAAAGCAGTTACCAGCGGGATGATAAGCACATTAATATCGACAATGTCATCAATATTGATTTTATCAAGGAGCATAAGGAACTGCATGAAATTAAGAAAAGTCGATCCATAGAAGAGGCGGGCGTCTGGCAGATGAAATACTATCTGTACTATTTAAAACAGCGTGGTGTGGATGGATTCAAAGGCAGGATAGACTATCCTTTGCTTAAGAAAAATTTGACAGTGGAACTTACGCAGGAAGATGAGAGACGGCTTGAGGAGATCATCCGGGAGATTTGTTTATTGATAGAGGAGGCGTATCCGCCGCATTTTCAGGCAATAAAAATATGTAATAAATGCGCGTATCATGATCTGTGTTTTGTCTGAAAGTACGCAGGGATTTTGCGATTTTTTATCATATAACAGACAGGATAAGATTGAAATAACATTATAATTACGGGAGAGAATATGGGCCAGAGTTTTTACGTCTATAACAACGGAGATCTGAGAAGAAAAGACAATACCCTGCAGTTTACGAACGCGGAGGGTGAGAAAAAGGACATCCCGATTGAGCGGATTGACGATATCTATGTGATGGCGGAGATGACATTCAACTCGACTTTTCTCAGCTACCTGTCACAGTATGGGATCACGATGCATTTCTTTAATTACTACAATTATTATACGGGCAGTTTTTATCCGAAGGAAAAGCTGCTTGCCGGTCAGCTGCTTGTGAAGCAGGTGGAGCATTACGCCGACCATGGCAGGCGCATGGTTCTTGCCAGAAAATTTATCGAGGCAGCGGCAGACAATATTTACAGGAATCTTCGCTATTACAACGGACGGGGAAAGGATGTTTCCGGGTATATGTCCGAGGTGAACGATCTTCGAAAGAAAATACCGGGCACAGAATCCGTGGAAGAATTGATGGGCATCGAGGGAAATATCAGGAAGCAGTATTATGCGGCGTGGAATGTGATCATAGATCAGGAGATCCATTTTGAGAAGCGTGTGATGCATCCGCCGGATAATATGATCAATTCTTTGATTTCTTTTGTAAATTCCATGATCTACGCGAAAATTTTAAGTGAAATTTATCATACACAGCTGAATCCGACGATCAGCTATCTGCATGAACCGGGTGTGCGAAGATTTTCTCTTTGTCTCGATGTGTCCGAGGTGTTTAAGCCGCTTATTGGCGACAGATTGATCTTCTCGCTTTTAAACAGGAAGCAGATCACGGAGGACAGCTTTACAAAAGAACTGAATTTCCTGCATTTAAAAAAAGAGGCCTCTGCGTTGATCGCCAGGGAGCTGGAGGAGCGTCTGAAAAAGACGATCATGCATAAGGAGCTGGGCCGTCAGGTCAGCTATCAGTATCTGATACGTCTGGAAGCGTACAAGCTGATCAAGCATCTGATCGGTGAGAAGGAATACGAAGGGTTCAAGATATGGTGGTAGGACATGTATGTAGTGCTGGTATATGACATTGCGCAGGATAAAAACGGACAGAAGCGGTGGTCGCACGTCTATAAGATCTGTAAAAAATATCTGTCCCACATTCAAAATTCCGTTTTTGAAGGAGAGATATCCAAGGTGCAGATCACAAAAATGCAGCAGGAGCTAAAGCCGTATATTGATAAGGAACTGGATTCCGTGATCATTTTTAAGAGTCGTCAGGAGCGATGGCTGGACAAAGAATTCTGGGGAAAAGAAGATGACGCGACGGATTTTTTCCTGTGAAGAGGTATTTGACCAGGGTTGTGACAGAATTCTTAGTAAGAAACGGGTGACAGATGTGCGGCCGCATGATACAATAGGTCGGACTGTTTGACAGGGGAGTCCGGATTGTACGGATGATCAGTCAGTCTTGGGATTTGTGTCTGTGCGCTGCCTGCCGCAAATCCGTTATGAGCAGTCCGGCGGGGTTGAGATAAAGGCAGCGCAGAAATGGGGTACAAGTATGAAATATGATGTTATTATTATCGGTGCAGGGCCGGGCGGAATCTTTACTGCCTATGAACTGGTGCAGCAGGAGAAACAGTTAAAGATCGCGGTATTCGAATCCGGGCACGCGCTTAACATGCGCCGCTGTCCGATTGACGGGGATAAGGTAAAAAGCTGTGTGCACTGTAGCACCTGTTCGATCATGAGCGGATTTGGCGGCGCGGGCGCTTTTTCCGACGGCAAATATAATATTACCAACGACTTTGGCGGTACGCTGTATGAATATGTGGGCAGGAAGCAGGCCATCGACCTGATGAAATATGTGGATGAGATCAACATGAAGTACGGCGGGGAGGGTACGAAGCTGTACAGCACCACGGGTACGCACTTCAAGAAACTGTGTCTGCAGAATAAGCTTAGTCTGCTGGACGCTTCCGTGCGGCATCTGGGAACGGATATCAATTATATCGTGCTGGAAAATTTATATGCCGATCTCAAAGATAAAGTGGACTTTTATTTTGACACGCCGGTCAAAACGGTGGAGAATCAGGGCGGTAGCTACCTCGTGGTCTGTGAGGAAAAGACGTTTGAGTGCGACCGGTGTGTCGTATCTGTCGGCCGCAGCGGCAGCAAGTGGATGGAGCAGGTGTGCAGGGAACTGGAGATTCAGACGAAATCCAACCGGGTGGATATCGGCGTCAGGGTGGAACTGCCGGCGGTGATCTTTTCCCATCTGACAGATGAGTTGTACGAGAGCAAGATCGTCTACCGCACGGAAAAGTTTGAGGACAGGGTGCGGACGTTCTGCATGAATCCGCATGGCATTGTGGTCAATGAAAATACCAACGGGATTGTGACGGTGAATGGGCACAGCTATGAAGGGGTGGATAAGCAGACGGAGAATACAAATTTTGCTCTGCTGGTGGCGAAGCATTTTTCCGAGCCGTTCAAGGACAGTAACGGTTACGGCGAGAGCATCGCCAGACTTTCCAATATGCTGGGCGGCGGCGTGATCGTGCAGCGTTTCGGCGATCTGGTGCGCGGACGGCGCAGCAATGAGAAGCGGATCGAGGAAGGACTGGTGCAGCCAACGCTGGCGGCCACGCCGGGGGATCTGAGTCTGGTGCTGCCGAAGCGCATTCTGGATGGTATTATCGAGATGATCTATGCCCTTGACAAGATCGCGCCGGGGACGGCCAATGACGATACGCTGTTGTATGGAGTGGAAGTGAAATTCTACAATATGGAAGTGGCGATCGACGAACATCTGGAGACGAGACATAAAGGGCTGTATATCATCGGCGACGGAAGCGGCGTGACCCATTCGCTGTCCCATGCCTCCGCCAGCGGTGTGTATGTGGCACGAAATATCGCTGAAGTGGTGTAAGGTGAGGGCGCAGGCCTGGTACCGGAATGCCTGCCTGTTTGCTCATGTGAGATAAAGAAGTAAAAGAAGTGTAAAAAATTTTGCCGTTCCCT
>OFFT01001260.1_pt1 | contig 15566 bp, 4 predicted proteins | sample 1521581 | NCBI WGS metagenome assembly OFFT01 (sample SAMEA3504084, study PRJEB24116) | mouse gut metagenome | biome: mouse gut; feature: mouse-associated habitat; material: faeces | place: Denmark | collected 2011
GAGGGTGAGAGAGAGAGAGAGAGTGAGAGAGAGAGAGAGGGTGATAGAGAGAGAAAGAGAGAGAAAGAGAGAGAGAGAAAGAGAGAGAATGAGGAGAGAGAAAAATGAGATGAAAGAATGAGAAAGAGAGAGAAAGAATGAGAGAGAGATAGCCTGATGGGTTTTTGATACTTCAAGCCTCAGTGGCCAATATCCTCAGAAAATTACAAGCTGATAAGGAATTAGTTGAAGAACAATACCTTTTGGGTCATTTTCAACCTTCTGTATCTCCATGGAATACCCCATTTTTTTTTATCAGAAAGATGCATTTTCAATTAAAAGTACCTTCCTTGAAATTTTGATCTTATTTTTGGTACAAAGGACTCATAATCTAATTTTTTAAAAGAATCATATTTCCAAGTGGTGGTGGCAAACACCTTTAACCCCAGCACTCGAAAAGCAGAGACAGGTGAATTTCTAAGTTCGAGGCCAACCTGGTCTACAGGGTGATTTCCAGAACAACCATGGCTACACAGAGAAACACTGTCTTGAAAACTCAAAGAGAGAGAGAGAGAGAGAGAGAGAGAGAGAGAGAGAGAGAGAGTTTCTATACAGAGAACAAATATGAAAGGTTTTCAAACTGACTTTCATTTTCCAAGTATGGTAAGAACCCTAGAGTTAGTAACAAAGAACACAGAACACAACACATAGCAGACAAAAGTACAAAGCACACTCAAATAGAAAGAAAGGCATCAAAATAGTGAATGTGAGTACCTTTTTAATGGAGCACAAACACTCTCCCATTCTCCATGAGAACCCAATAAAATCCCTGTTGTCTCCAAAGACTTTGAGTAGGAATTCATCCAGTATCCTTTCTCTTCTATTTGGTTAGAGCTGACTCAAACCTGCAAGGTCCAGGACAGAAAAAATAGACTCCCTCATCCAATTTGGTATGTGTGTTTCCAGGTAGTGTTACAGATCCTCACATGCTTAGACCACTAAAATAGAGCACATCTATTCTACCACAGTTACGGAAGGCAACATTGTAAAAATCAAGGGGCTGGCTAGTTTTCCTAGTTGCTGGCACTGTGGTTGGCAACCTGTAGGTTGCTAGTCCTTGTGACAAATTTCACAGGAGTTGTCTAAGACTATCTGTATGTCAGAAATGTATGTTACAATTCATATCAGTAGGACATTTCAGTTATGAAGCAGCAAAAAATATTTTTACGGTTGGGGCACCACACAGCATAAGGAAGTATATATATGAAGGAACCGCAGTATTAAAAAGGTGGAGAACCACTCTCTGGAACTTTGAAAACTGAAGCATGGTGTGCCTCCCAGACTGTCTTTGACATGAGTCTGAGATATACTTCTGACTCTGATCTTCTTGTTACCTTTTGTTTCTTGTGATCATATGGGGTTAACCTAGAAAGTATATTCAAATGCACTATGTGAGAGCATGTTCAGAATTCATTTTGTGAAGCAATGTGCTCTAGTATATTTAGGACAGAGCTGTCTTTGGGACCAGTCCTCTTCTGTATGCCTGTGTGTCATTCATTTTCTCTTTATTTGTTTATTGTTTTTTGTTTTTTCGAGGCAGGGATTCTCTGTTTAGCCCTGGTTGTCATGGAATTCAATCTGGAGTTCAGGCTGGCCTTGAACTCATAAATTTGCCTGCCCCTGCCTCTGCCTACCAAGAGCAGGGATAAAAGGTATGCACCACTACACTGTCTTCTTTTATTTATCATTCTGCTATTAACTTATTGTGTCTAGGTGGTTGTTTTCAATCTATTTTGTTTTATTTTATTTTATTTTATGAGGCATTTTCTTTATTTTCATTTCAAATGTTATCCCCTTCCCTGGTTTCCCCTCTGAAAACCCACTATGCCATCCCTCCTCTCAGTAATCAACAAAATACCCACTCCTACTTCCTAGTCCTGACATTCCCTTACACTGGGGTATAGAGCCTTCTCTTGAACAGGAGCTTCACCTCTCACTGGTGTCCAAATAGGCCATTCTCTGCTACATATGAAGCTGCAGCCATGGGCCCCGCCCTATGTGCTCTTTGGTTGGTCTTTTTTTAATTGTATATTTTCTTTATATACATTTCAAATGATGTCCGTTTTCAGTTTCCCACCCTTCCAGAAACCCTCTATCCCATCCCCTCCCCACTGTTTCATGAGGGTCTTCCTCCATCTGGATACCCATTCCCACATCGCATTGTGGTGGCTAGCAAGGTTACCTCTCTGTCTCCTCATCATTCTACAGCATATTGGTGATCCTGTGGATGATGGGGAAAAGAACACTGGATTCTGACCATTGCAGAGTACCATCCAGTACATCAATCTCAAGCCACACGTGGGTACATCTTCCTCAAAAGTATCTTGTCCTGTTCATAGCAGCTAGTTGGCTATTTGTGTACCTGGGCCAAGATTGAGGTGTCTGCTACCTGCACAAGCACTTCCCAATACACTTTGGGGATCATCTGTGCCAGGAAGTCAGGGTTGAACTCCACAGGGTTTTTGAGGATTTAAGTGGCCTGCAGGCTCAGACAGAACACTTGCATGCCCACACCCCGCACATGTGAGTTTAGCAGGTTGTAGATTAGCAGTTTCACACTGTCACATTGGAGTTCTTGACAGGACTTATTTTTTTCATCATTAATTTAGTTATCTATTTACAATTTAAATGATAACTTCCTTCACAGTTTCCCATCAACAAATCCCCATTCCAATCCCCCTCTCCTCCCTTCTCTTTTGAAAAAGATTAGTTTGTGTTATTCTTCCACATCACACTCCATCACTGAGTGAAATCAGGGCAGGAACCCATGTAGGATTATAGGCAGGGTACATGGAGCAAGGTTGCTTATTGGCTTGTTTCTCAACACAGTTTTCTCAGCTTTTCTACTTACAAAATTTAAAAATGCCTTTTAACTTTTATTTTAATAACATATATGTATATATAAAAATGTTTTGTTTGCGTGAATGTCTGTGGGCCTTTTTTGTCCAGGGTTCACAGAGTCCATAAGAGGGAGCTTGGTCCCTTGATATTGGAGCTTCATGAGGCTGTGAGCTGCCACCTGAGTTCTGTGATTCAAATCCTGACCTTCTAAGAGAGCAGCCAGTTCTCTTAAACACTGACTCATTTTTCAAACACTACCCTCAGGTTGCTTTCTTATATATTTTATCACCATCTTTGCAGAGATAGCACCACTCACTGAGTACTGGATCCTCTCCCATCAACTGTTAATCAGCTGTCTCATGTGAGACTATGCCAGGGCCTAGCAAACACAGACGTGGATACTCACAGTCAGCTATTATATGGATCACAGGGCTCCCAATGGAGGACTAGAGAAAGTACACAAGAAGCTAAAGGAATCTGCAACCCTACAGATGGAACCACATTATTAACTTATCAGTACCACGGAGCTCTGGACTCTAGCTACATTTGTATCAAAAGGTGACCTAGTCAGCCATCACTGAAAGAGAGGCCCATTGGACAACCAAACTTTATATGCCCCAGTACAGGGCAACGCCAGAGCCAAAAAATAAATGGGAATTGGTGGGTAGGGAACTGGGGAGGAGGGTATGGGGAACTTTTGGTGTAGCATTGGAAATGTAATTGAGGAAAATACGTAATAAAAATATTTTTTTAAAAAAGAAGGATTGAAGTATCAAAAAAAAAAACAAAAACAAAAAAAAAAACAAAAAAACAAAAAAAGGGAAAATATCCAACAGTCAAATCAGACCCAGAACGACACAAATGGAATGTTTTCACCTATGTATGGAGTTAGCTTGTAAGGTTTATATATGTTTGTTTTTCATTTAGGGTAACAGAGATGAGCTATCTAGTAAGGAACCATAAAGAAGGAGGAGCTCTTCCAAGGAAGGGGAAGTAGAATATAGTGGTATAAAGGAATGAAGAAGACACTAAAATAGGAGGGTTAAATGTGGAGGGAAATATCAGGCCAAGCATCTGAGACTAGAAAGGTCATAAAACACTAAGTGAAAATCTGCCATCATAAATTTTGTTAAATAACCACAGCAGTAAAATGACTTCTCATGAATCCTAATGGCTCCACCCATATGTTAGTATATATGCCTCAGCCTTCATCAGAGGTGAGTTTCCTACAAAACTGGTAATAATCACAGAAAGACACAACTGGACAATGCACAGAGAGTGAGAGACTCAGAGAATTAAAGATTAAAGAGGATGCCTTTATCGAGCTCTCTCCTTCAAGAATCAGGAATCTATGCAAAGAAAAGTCAGAAAAATAATCCTGACCAGAGGTAGAGATAATGGATAGTATCAATGAATTGTATCATGGGTATTCCATGTTTTTTTTGCCTAATATACACTTAAGAATGAGTGCATATTATGTGTGTTCTTGTTTTTGGGTGATGTTCTATAGGTATCTGTTAAATTCATTTGGCCCATAACTTCTGTTAGTTTCACTGTGTCTCTGAGTTCGATGGTAGGAGGATAAACAGGGAGATGGATACTTTCAGGTCACATAAGATGGAAAATTTAAAGAAAAATTTCTAAGAAAACAAATAAACATGGCTATAGCCTCATCTAATGTAGACAGATCCAATTTGAGGTTCCCTCTTCCCAGGTGACTTTAGCTTCATGTTAAGAAGGCAAACACTTACTAGCACACACAGGTTAACATAAAAGCATTTACAGCCATGTATAAAAACATCACACAAATGAACTAAGATATTATGTGGACGTTCCATGGCATAAATTTCAGAAAGACATAATTTTTTTACAGTTTATCTCAGCTTTAAAGTGTAAATCCTCAAAGGAGGGCCATGGTCCAGTGCTGTTCTCAATAGACAGCTCCTGATTTTCTAGACTCACCTCTTATATTAATCTGTGAAGTCACCTCACAATCTCACATTTCTTCTGCACAGCATTAGAGATGCCAATTAAAACTAGACTTTGGAAGTATATTAATAAGTTGGCCTTATCTTCATATTCCCTGCCCTTAATCATGGGAAACTCGCCCAGACTAGATGTCTCAGCCATTCTCACTGACAGTTTTCCTGATAAATAGGTGTTTGAGAGAAAGAAATTATTTTAAGACCCAACCAGTTTAGTTTATCAGGATATTTGAAATGAAGCTGGCATCATTTGGCACAAAAAATAAAGAGAGTCTCCTGTTTTGTGGAGAACTGAGAGAGAATTAGGGACTGGGGCCAGGAGGGTAAGTGACTATCCTTAAGGAGAGTCAGTCCAGACCTGGAGGCTGGGTCTGACAGCATGCAGAGGAGTGCAGTTCAATTCCCAGCAGCTTCCTGGAAGGAGCACTGTTTCTCTTCAAAATGTGACAGGGATGGCACCCACAAGGGGGCAGAATGCAGTGGTGTTCTAGACTTCTTTTGAGCCATCATGGTACTGATTACCACTCTTTCACTTGCTATTACAGATGAGCAAACTCAATAGGGTGACAAGTAAGATCTGCTGACACCAGAATCTCTAATTGCAAAACCCTTACAGGGAATGCCAGCTTCCCTCCATGCTTGGAATAAAAAGAAAGGATTGGGCTCACAGGACTAAGCATCCTCTGACTAGCTTTTAGAGAAGAGGCTGCACTGAAGTCCAAAATTGAGACTTTGGTGTTTACTGAGAGTTTAAAAGCTAAGAACCTGTAACATTTGCTCTGTGGTACTGAAAAATATTGTTATGAAAAGTGTAGGAGAAAATAAAGATGAACATGTAGCTTAAGGAGCACCATTACCCTGATAGAACATCAGGCACCTGACATTCATTTAATACACTGAAATACCCTCCAAATCCCAAAAAAACCCTCCTCAAGTGTACATTACAAGTTTCTGCTCCGGCTCATAAGATACAAGTCTTCAAGAAAACACAATATGGCACTAGTCAGAAAAAGAAGTCATTTATTGATCAAGTTGCCTTATTAACAAAAAATATCAGCAATGGGTTGACGTTGCTTAGCACCTACATAAATTTGGAGTAAATAGAAATAAAATTTCAGTAACAGATCAGGAGTACAATAAAAACATTATAATGTTACAGTAATATGGAGAGAAATAACTAGTGTTAAAGAATTCAAAACCCTGTCTAAGCTAGAGATGTGACTCGATGGTAGTGTTTGATTTGCATACATGCTAAACCCACCACCAGAAAAGAAAAACAAAACAGACACCAAAAAAAGAAGATACTCACAATTCAGTTTATCTGTTTGTTGTGAGTAAATCCACAGCAAATATGAATGGTTAACAACACAGGAAGGTATTATGCAAAGGAAGTCACACACACTCACCCTCATGCACACACACACACACACACACAAGGAAAAAGAACACAGAAGAAAAAAGAACAGTCCAGTCAGGAAGCTATTGAAGAGAGTCCTTTAAAACTTATGATAAAGAAGATAAAGTGTATTTCTTCACAATTGGTGGTTTCTGGTGGACAGTAATTAAGGATTCATTTTTATAGTTGGTGTTTGATATTTTCTAGGATCTTCTTTTTATAACCCCTAACGCTAGATAGAACAGAAATAAGGGTATATTAGAGAGAGGAATTAGAAAATCTCTGAATTTAATTTCTTTCCTTGTTCTTCTCCTTTAATTATGGCTACTAACAAACCACAACCAACTTGTGTAACCAACCACCAACCACCAGACTAAAAGTACAAGTTTTGACAATAAATCTTGTGCAAAGTTAATGCAGCAGGAGTTCTTCACTAATGGATGTTGTGAGTATGTAAATATAGTATTCCACCAAAGACTTACTAACTCTGATTTCTATACTTCTTGCAGTCAGCTGTTTACTATTTTAATATTAGTCATACCTGTTCTATGCAGTGCCATGTGTGTTGATGAAAATAATTTTCATCTCGGGAACACAAATGAAATGCAAATATTGTGTGTAAATCTCTGTTAGTGTTGCTTCATGAACATGATTTATCCATGGAGTTACAGTACTAATGCTCTGTGCATTCAGTATACTGTGTTTGTGATGATAAAGAGTCTCACCGTCGATAACACACACACACAGGACACACTCAGATCCTTCTGCAGCATAGCTTTAATCCATCTCAAGAGAAAGATGATTAGCTTTTGGGCGAGGAGGCTTAGAACACAGGAAACTCGGTCCTTAAATAGACCACAAGAAGTGTTAGAGACATATTTCACCCTAAGGGCTGCTCACTATCAGCCCATATGACGCCACAGAACAGGAAGGGCACAAAGAATGGAAAAATACCCCAGCACATACACAGACTATTTCTTTACCAGTTAGAACAACGGATGTCAGCGCCATCTTGTAATGGAGATTGAAAGGGCAGCTCCTCACAGTATACATTCAGTGTACATAGCTAGATATTCCTATTTAGTATTTTATGATATACTATACATAACATACAGTGTATACTTAGAAGATGAATCCAGTACAGGATTAGGATTTTTAAAAAGTTGTGTGAGAGCTTTGTGATAATATATATATATCTTAATAGACTTGGCTGAGTTTCTGGAGCCATTTATGTGTTATTTTCCAATGAATCATAATTTCCTTTTATTCTGTGACTGGGAGAGACAGACTTATTATAAGAAAGAAAACCATTAGCCTGGGATCTCTCCTATTATAAGTATTCCTTGGGTCTGGGTGGCCAATTAGACAGAAACCATGTCTTGGTATACTGGTTGTAATCTGAGAAATTTGTTGCAACCAATCACTCCATCTCTCAGGACACTTGAGTTAATGTAACTTCCTAAAAGGTCTAAAAATTAGAAAGACACACACTAGGTACATGCACACCACACATTCTGACTCTGTCTCTGATTCTGAATCTCCCTTTGACTGTCCCTGTGACTCTGCCTGCCCTTCCTTTTCTCCTTCTTCATTCTCTATCTCAGCCTGTTTCTCAACCTCTGCATCTGTGTCTGCCTGTGTTTCTTCCTTTTCCTCTTCTTTTGCTTGTGCAGCTGCCTATTCATTAGTGCTGAGATATCATGCAGAATAATGTAGTTTTAGAACTGATCTACTGTGGAATTTGTTTTACCTCAACACTAGGTGCCTGTCTACCTACTACTAAAACCATTTAATTGAATTTGAATCTTCAATATAATCAGAGATGTATCCAAATTCATAGGGCAACAATTGCTATGTAACTGTCTGATGCTCATCGGTCACTCCACTGTTTTGAACAAAGAGTTTTTTAGTCAGAAGTTTAAGCACAGGCAGATAACATTATTGCAAGCATACAGTCCTGTCTTGATTTCAATGAGGTAAAAATTGGGACCCAAATCTACCAAATGATGTAATGGATTCTTTCTGTTTTCAACTTTCAGGTTTTAAACTGTGTTATCTAGGGAAGTCTGGACAACACCTTAATCAGAGCTGGTAAGTGGAGACAGGAACTGAAGCAAAGACTATGGAAGAACTCTGGCTTACTCTCCTCCAGGTCATTGGGATGTGGGGTCCTAGGTGGTGTAAAACAGAAAAGAAAGAAAAAATAAGTATCAAATATATCAAAATTTTTGACCTACATCCACATTTTGAGGTCCTCTCCTAATAGTATGTGTGATCATTTGGAAATCAAGTTTTATATGGCAATTGGTAAACTGTAGAATTTTCATTATTTCTATTTTATGAATGTTTTACCTGAAGGGGTGTGTCTGCTGCCTGTGCACTAAACTGGACCGTGTAGAGATCAGAAGTTAGATAGTATTAGATCCCCTGAAACAGCACTTACCTGTGGCTGTGACAAACAAGATGGGCCCTGGTAATTGAATCCTGGAACCTGTGCACAGGGGCCAATGATCTTATACTCTAAGCCATGTACCACCTCCCCATTTTCTCATGAGCGAAAAATGGTGTAGGAACACAATCTTTCTCAAAAGGTCCAAATTCATCTAAGAGTAAATTAATTCTTATAAGTCTTTCTTAAAAAATCACCACCACTACAACAAGAAAAAAATAGATAAAGAGAGAGAAATCTGAATAGGATGTTTGTGATCTGTGGTGAATTCTGACCAAGAGTAAGCTAATACACTATATAAAGCTGTACTGAGAAGCATTAAGAAGGCAGGTATCTCACTCTGAACAGGGCTAAGGTTGTTTCGACTGTATTGGCTTTATTCTTCTGGAGATTCTTGTCAGGAATGGCGTCCTTTTACCAGACCACAACAGGAAACCTTCCATATGTCTCCTTTGGTGTCTGGGCATAGGATATGTGAGATGCATCAAGACTGATTAAAGGTCATGTTCCCTAGATGTGAAACTGTTTCCAGGAATACGATGATATACAAAAGGTCAGCTCCAGAATACATAGCATCAGGTCTTTCTTGGCCAATTCAAAATTGGAGCCAAAATCTCAAGAGACAATGTATGTGTTGACAGACTTGCTGCTATCACACAGGTCGTGGCTTCAATTTCCAGCAATTACATTGTGACTGTTTCTCTGTCTCTCTATCTGTCTCTCTGTCTCTCTGTCTCTCTGCCTCTCTCTCTTTCCTTCTAACTTTCCCACTCTCTGTATTGCTATCTCTCTGTATCTCAGTCTCAGTCTGTGTTTCTCTCTTTCCCTCTCACTCCCTGCCCCCCCTTTCTTTCTCATCCTCCCTGTAATTCCAGCAGCATATGCTGCTGTATCCTCTTCTGTCCTCTGATGTATTACATATAAGAAGTGTCCATGCAAACTGTAATGTTCACAAACAACCATATCTGCCTTCGCAGATTGAAAAAATAAATAAATAAATAATGTCTAGATTAGGAGTCTCAATCATCTGTGAAAGATAGGAGAGAGTGATCACTGTGTGTCACCTCATTTAGAAACAGAGTACCCAAGGAATAGAGCCTACTCCCCACACCCATGGAATGAACACCACATGCAAGAGGAGGGATTTTGGAAGAGGAACTCATTCCTGGTCTTTCCAAGAGGAGTGTTTTGGTGGGTGAGCACATCAACAGAACAGAGTTCTCACAGCATGTAATTGCCCCCTCCCACCAGAAACCAAAGTCACCTTGGTGGGACCAGGAGCAGTTCACCTGCCTCTTCAGGTTGCTTTTGTTTAACTGCCTTTGGAGACAACAGTTGGAGCTGCTGCTACCTGCTGGAAAGTTGGCTTCTAATGGGACAATTCATTGGTCTGTAGAATTCAAACAATTTTGGACCCTATGAAAGTAATGGATTGTCCAAATGCTCCCGGACTGAGAATCTTAGGGAAGCTCTAGGTTTTTTCTTAATCTGCAATGTCATTTAGACATTAGAGCAAGCAGAGATGATTTGCTCCTTCTCTTAGGCAATCAGATTTTATTCTGGAAGACAACCGTTGTGAGCCTTGAGAGGGTTTGCTGGAGGAGAAGGGATATTGACAGTGCTCTACCCAACCTGCAAGGCACACAGCTAGACCTTGTTCCCTCTGATGCATAGAAGTGTCTGATGGTATTAGATGGGATTCTTGATGAGGACAGAATCTGAGGAAAGGTTCCTGGTAGAGAAATGAAGTGCAGTTATACAACCTAGAAAGTATATACCATTGATCATTGTGAGCCTGAAACAGAAAGCACCCAAGCATTGGACCTAATGTATGATTGGTGAGACAGATTGAAGAGATTTTGTTTGTTTTGAATTCTCTGTATAGGTATGGATACATTGTCTCATGGGAAGGGGGAGTGTGGATTCCCTGTGGTTACTAAAATAGAAGAAGTTGTAAACAGCCTATGGAAATGTGGCAAGTCCAAGTGTATGCTGTGCATGAGCTGCCAGTGTTCAGAAATGCTGAGCCATCACTTCAGATTCAATAAGATATTTAAAGAAGAAAACCAGAAGAAAAAACTTAAGGGGACTGTTGTGAATTTTAATGAGACATTTTTAATTATTTTTACTGATTTATATAACATATGCCAAATGGTGTGTCCAGTCTTTTAAACATGGCTTGATTGTTCCTTTCAAAGTATCTTGATTATTACTCCCAGAGACAGGATTTACAATCTGTACATTCAAATTCTTATTTGTACTTCCCAATTCCTCCCTGTTTCTTTTGTTTTTCTTCTCTGGAACTGGATATTTCTGTATAGTCCTAGATTTCTGTGCTTTCCTGTGCAGATCAGCAGAGAATTCATCTCTACCTGGTTTTGATTCCCATATCCTGAGATTAAAGTCCTTTCTAAGCAGATCTCAACACCTTTTTTTAAAATTTTCTGTCTCACAGTTCTTGAAGAATAGATGGGGGAGCAGAGAAAATTTCACCCCAAAAAATTGGCAATTAGTGGCTGCAGGTGTGAGGGCCAGTTTTCTTCATAGATTTGGCTCCTCAGAGGCTGCCCATGTTCCAGTGGATGTGTTTCCCTAACCCCACATATGTAGTCAGCACTAAATTCACTCAGTGGTCTTTATTAAAATGTGCATGGAATTAAGGCTAAAAGTGATACAGGAGAAATGGAGAGCAATTCAAGGAGGAGAAGATGGGGATGGATTTACTCAAACTCATTATGTTTATGTACAAAGTTCTTCAGCAAAACATTTAAAACTAAGTAAGTAAGTAAATAAGTAAATAAGTAAGTAATAAGCAAGCAAGCAAGTAAGTAAAAAATAAATATATGAGTAAATAAACAAATATATTTTTATGCAATATCACGTGCAATAGGCATGAAAGTGTGTGTGTGTGTTTGTGTGTGTGTGTCTTTGTGTGTGTGTGCATACATGCATACAGGAGTGTTTGCAGGTATGTAGCAGTTTGATGATTAGAATATCCTTGGCCCATGGGAAGTGGCACTATTAGCAGATGTGGCCTTGATCATTGTGTAGGCTGGCTTTTATCTAGTGCTCAAACTCTGCCCAGTGATGAAGAGAGATGCTTTTCCTTGCTGCTTTGGCCACAAGCTTCCTCCTGTTTGCTTTCAGATTAAGATATAGAAAACTTCTTTCCTTCTACATCACCCCTTCTACCTGGATGTTGCCATGCTTCCCACCATGATAATAATGTACTGACCTGACCCTCTAAAACTGTAAGACAACCTCTATTAAATTTTCCTTTATAAGAGTTGCCTGAGTCATGGTGTCTCTTCACAGCAATGAAACCCTATCAAACATAGGCAGAATCTTAGCCTGATTTTTAATGTTTTCAAGATGATTACAGCCAACATGCAAGCACAAAGTAAAGATGATGAAGGAGTCTTATTTTCACATTGTTTCTTTATGTTTGAATGAAAGCTGGGGATTGGAAGAATTGGAGAGTGATGGAAAGGAGAAAGTAAGAATGCAAAGACCTGTTGGGCTCCTGCCACTTGCTTTTGCATTCAATATTTCAAATTTTAAAACAACAACCAACAACAATAACAAACAATGACAGGACGCCCATATAACAGACTCAGAGAGAAGAAACCAAAGGACATTACCTACTTGTACCTCACTTTCCAGCTAATGTCTGGTGTATTGAGCCGATGGATTTTGCTGTCAAACCCTGATGATTAATTCCTAGATTGGGTCCACTAACACAATGATGAATGAAACTGTGGCCAATACGGACAGACTATTGTTTTTTTATCCTGTACAATCAAACCAGTAGGAAAATAACAAGCACAACTCACATATATGTATATTTGTTTTTTCACACTTACAATTGGAATTGTTACTATATATCCCGGTTCTTTGCATTTTATCTCCATTAGTGTGTTGTTTTCACTCTTTACTTGCTGCATAGAAAACTGCTTCGTTTACACTATGTTTCATTTAGGGTGCACAATGGAAGCTAAAGACTAACTCCATCCATTACAAAGCAGGGCTCTCTGTCCTTTTTCCTGAATTGAAATGAAACTATTTTCAAAAAGTATTTTACACATGCCTGGTTCAGTTTCATTAAGATTGGGTGTGAAATTTTCCCACAGTCTCAGGTGTCTCAAACTAGTGGAACAGTCTAGCAAGTTTGTGGAACATTTGGGACTGTTCCCTAGCAGAAATAGGTTACTTTGGCATAATTGAGGGCGCTGGCTATTTCTGACCTAACTCTTGGCTGCTTATTCCACAAAAGTGTAAGAAGGCCCCATGCTGGCCCTCAATGAAACAGATCAACATTTTGTTTCCTGCCATGCTGTCCCAGTCATGACAGTTTGTCCCCGGTGAGTGTGTGCTCTAAATATCTCTTCTTGGACATTGATTGTATCAGGAGTTTTGACCCCTTGATATAAAAATAATTATTGTAATTGTAATCTCTGCTTGTGTGTTTTGTGACACATAGAAGGCTGTCAATTTTGCCTACATGAATTTTTACTGTGTGTTTTTTTCTTTCATATTTAAAATTGTTCTCAATTTTCATAAGAGTTTCAGCACAACCTTCACATTTAGGGACACAATCTTCCAAATGGCTACTCCTCTGGATCTCAGTAAATGGGAATATTCCATAGCTTCATGGCCTGAGTGAGAATTGTCAATTGTTTCTATTTCCATTTTTAGATCATGGATGGTTTTGTTCTGCTCCTTCACCTGTTTGATTGTGTTTTCCTGAATCTATTTAACAGATTTTTGTGTATCCTCTTTAAGGACTTCTACATGTTTATCTGTGTTCTCCTGCATTTCGTTAAGAGAGTTACTAATGTCCTTCTTAAAGTCCTTCATCATCACTATGAGAAGTGACTTTAGATCCATGTCTTACTTTTAGGGTGTGTTGGGGTTCCACTTGATATGGTGCAAGTGTTGGGTGCTGATTATTCCAAATAACTTTGGTTTCTCTTGCTTATTAACTTATCCTTGCCTCTCACCATCTGGATATCTCAAGTGCTACATGCCCTGGCTACATCAGACTGTCCTTCCTGTGATATTGGTTGTGTCATAACTCTTCAAAGTCTAGCTGTCTCTGTGATCCTGTTATTACGGTATACTGTGATTATGAGATGCTGGGTGTGTCTGACATCCTGGGAGTCAAGCTGCCCTTGGAACCTTGAGATCCTGGTGTGACTAAGCTCCTAGGATCCTGGGATCCTCTGACCCTGGCCATATTAGATCTTCAGGTAGTGGAGCTTCCTCTGGGTGTTATGGGGCTGGCTGCTGAGTTTGCATCCAAGGACTGCTCAGGGCCCTGTCCCAGACAGAATGGATGCAATCCATACCACTGGTCTGGTGGAGTTCCTGCATGCCTGTGTCTTTCTGGTACCCTCTACTCCAGGTGTTGGGGAATGATGTTGTGTCTTCCTCTTGTCTGATCATCGGATCCTATGAATGTTAGATGATTGGCAGTGGAGTTGCCTCCGGGTGTTATAAGGCTAGCTACAGAGTTTGCATGCAAGGTCTACTCAAGGTTTTGGCTCCAGAAATAAAATATTTTTTAAATGATGTTTCTTGTAAACTTACCTGTCTCCAAAAGTACCTGAAATATTTTTACAGGGATTGATTTAATCTCATAAATTGATTAAGGAAAAATGACATCTTGATGATTTTGATATATCCTAACAGGAAAAAAATAATGGACATCTCCCACTAAGTAAAAAATATTTCGGAAGCCAGGTGGTGGTGGCACACACCTTTTATCTCAGTTTTTGGAAGGCAGAGGTAGGCAAATCTCAGTTTGAGGACATTCTAGTCTACAAAGTAAGTTTCAGAATTGCCATATATATTAATAATAATAATAAAATAAATGAAAAACACAGTATTGAAAAGGAATGATAATTTTAAATTATGTACATATGTGCCACATGTCCCTGTGTACATATGTGAATACACTTAAGTTTTTTTTTTCAATTAGATGTTTTCTTCATTTAGATTTCAAATGCTATCCCAAAATTCCCCTGTATGTTCCCCCAACCCTTCCCCTTACCCACTCACTCTCCTGTCGTAGGCCTGGCATTCCCCTGTTCGAGAGCATCAATAATAATGGGAACAGAGAGAAGCGGCTGAGCCTGGAAACCAGAGAGGGGGCTAATCATGGCACTCAGTTAGCAGTTTAGTTTGTTTCAAGAAACAAATATACTTTCTATCAATGAGGTTTGTAAATGAACAGGAAATATTTTCATCTCTCAGACTGGAAGGTGTTTATTTTATAGTGTTTATAGATATTTTGGGACTATTTTATTATAAGCAATTAAAGCCAGGTAAGTTTTTACATACCTGTAATGGTACTAGCATGGAATGCTGAACCTCAACACTCTAGACCTTCCTGGAGAATACAAAACATACTAACTGCCTATCTCAAAAATCAAATGAAATGAAATAAAATTAAACCAATGTACCTTTGGTATTTGTATATCATCCCTTTGGAAACTAATAAGATAATGAATCAAAAAAATAAACTTCAATTATTTTATTAGTCATAAACATAATTAGAAATGATAAGAAGGTTAAAAAATCAATACAGATAGGGGAAGGGAGAGACCTGGGTGGGAAATGGGACAAGAAGGAGAATAGAGGAATTTTATCAGGTACTGTGGTTGTGGGAAACAGGACTGAATTGATGAAGACCAGCGAAAAGAATGGAAACAGGCAACTTTGTGAAGGAGGAAATGAGAAAACGCTCTAGAGTATACCAGAGACCTGGGATGTGAGAGACTCTCAGGACTCAATGGGAGTGACCTTAGATGAAATGCTCAACTGTGGGGAGAGAGAACTTGTGGAGCCCACCTTC
>OFFT01001274.1_pt1 | contig 15487 bp, 15 predicted proteins | sample 1521581 | NCBI WGS metagenome assembly OFFT01 (sample SAMEA3504084, study PRJEB24116) | mouse gut metagenome | biome: mouse gut; feature: mouse-associated habitat; material: faeces | place: Denmark | collected 2011
CCGTTTCCAGAAAGGACAACCGCAGACTATCCCTACTTGCTCTAATCTGACTAAAGGAATTATAGCACATTATGTTGAATAATGCTACGAAAGCGGAGTTGGCTTTATGTTATAAATGAGAGATTTCTTCTTGCCTTTGTCGCTCTTTCTGCGCTTGTTTACTGATGGGATGTTTTTTATCAAGTAATTCCTGATTTTTTCGTTGCTGGTCCTGCATCATTGAGTAGAAAAACGCTTTATATAACAGATTTCCGATTATATATGGAGCAGAGTGTAACATTTCATAGTGTGATAGCGTATTTTGTGCGTACTCATTTCCTTGAGCGGCAGAAGATTGAAGTAGCTTTTTTCCGAGTTCAACATCTTTTGGAACAGAATATTTTCCGTAAAGATAAATGGTACCTAAAGTGTATTGCGCAAATTGGTTTTCCTGATCAGCGGAAGCGTGAAGCAGCTGGAGTGCTTTTGGAATATCTTGATACTCTGGGTGTTCATCAGAAAGAAAAAACTTGCCAAGGGAATACTGTGCGAACTGGTTATCTTGGTCGGCAGAGGCCTGTAACAGTTCGAGTGCTTTTGGAATATCTTGATACTCCGGGTGCTCATCAGAAAGATAAAATTTGCCAAGTGAATACTGAGCAAATTGGTTGCCCTGATCAGCGGAGGAGTGAAGCAGCTGGAGTGCTTTTGGAATATTTTGATACTCCGGGTGTTCATCAGAAAGAAAAAACTTGCCAAGGGAATATTGTGCAAATTGGTTGCCCTGATCAGCGGAGGCCTGTAACAGTTCGAGGGCTTTCGGAATATCTTGATATTCTGGGTGCTCATCAGAAAGATAAAACTTTCCTAACGTGTATTGTGCAGATTCATTGTTTTGCTCTGACAATTCGGATAAGAGCTTCAAACCAGTTTGAATATCCTGATATTCCGGATATTCTTTGGAAAGGTATATTTGAGCCAATCCCAGTTGAGCATGAATGTTTTTTAATTCGGCAGCTCTTTTCCAACAGGTAATTGCCTCTTTAACACTCTGTTCAGTTCCTTTTCCTTCCATAGCCATTTTCCCCAGGCGGTATAAAAGCATGTCATCTTCCCGTTTGGAAAGTAAAATCTGGAAACCTTTGTATGCTTGTGTATAATATAGGGCTGAAATGGATGAATCGTTTGCATTTAATTTAGCGTATTCATAAGCAGCGTAAGGGAAGTCCTGATCTGCGGAAGCTTTCAGAAGATTTTTGGCAGTCTCTAAAAGTTGCCCTGGTTCTTTATCAAATTCCCCTGGGTGTGTTAAATAAAGTTTGGCCAGTGAGTAGTTGGCATATTTGTTGCCAGATAAGGAATAAAATCTTTTTGCTTTCTGATAATCTGTAGCAGTTCCTTTGCCAGAATCATAAAGCTTTCCCAAGCGATATTCTATATAAGCAGAAGCTTTTTTTGCTTCAAGCTCCGAGAAGCCGAGGAAAGCGTTGTGGTAATAGTTTTCTGATAGGATTTCATTTACTTCTGTTCCCAAACCTCGTTCATAAATTTTGGCTAATTCCATATATGCCAGTACATTTCCTTTGGCTGCTTCGACTGAAAAAAGGGAGATGGCTTTTGAAAAATCTTTTTTCTTATACATAACGGAAATAGCACTTCTGTAAGATTTATCCCATTCTATATAAAAAGATCCCGGATTAGGTGAAAAATCTTCCGGCTCTTTGATTTTGGAGGGTTTTTGCAAAAAATCAGTGTCCGTATCTGTCATAAGATCTGGAATATGTAATTCAGGAAGATTGTGTTCCTCTGTGGAAAAGGATATATTTTCAAGTGAATCGCTTTTGGAAGAGATGAAAACATCAAAAGTCTGCTCTTCTATTTTTTCTAGACCCGTATCCTGGTCTGGAACTAAGTGATTATCTTTAAAGTCTAGAGCCAGCGGTGTATCGGCCAGAAGTAATTTGGGAGTGATTTCATGGGTAGTGGATGGAAAAGCATGCTCTTTGGATATTTCAGATGGCAGGTCTTTCTGGCCTTCTGCCAAAGTATATTTTAAAATGATATTTCCGGTCCGTTTGTAAATTTCCTTTTTGGCCAGTTTGCGGAAAGCATCACCTTCGCCGGGATGTTCAATCTGATGGATCTGATCAGCAGCTTCCAAATATTTTGAAAGAGATGTTTTCAGTTCTGAACGCTGAAAAAGAAGAGAAGATATGCTATCAATTTCTTTTTTTACTTCCTTTGGCATAAATTGGTAATTCATTCTTCCGGTATTCGGGAGAATAGACTGTAAATGTGTTAGCTTTTTGGAGAGGCGCTGTGCTTCCTTACACGTAAATCTTGGAGGCAGATTTTGAGCCTGGATTCCAGGGACATGTTGAAGGCTCATAGTCTCTTTGAAAAAATCCGTGATAGACTGGCGGCTAGAATTTTTGCTCATGTACAATTCTCCCCGTTCTGCTTCAAAAACAGCTTGCAGGCTTTTTTCATATTCTTCTGTAAAGAATGATTTTTCCAGAAGCTCCCGGCAGCGTTTTTGAACAGACGGATGGATATAAAAGGAGCGGATGCGATCGGAGTTGTCCCAGATTTGATAGTGAACATGGGGATGAGTTGGCTCTGCATGAAAAGCGCCAATCCATGTAAAATTAATCGGATTGGCGCCAAGTTCTTTTGCGAGATCTGGCATAATAGATTTTACTTGATGATACCAGGCGTTGCTCGTAGTGTAATCAAGGGCAAAGGCGTCCTTTGCGCCCAAGGAAATAATACCGCGATAAATGCAACGTCCGGATTTGGAAACCTGGTACACCTGTTGTTCCACTTTCTTTAAATCAGATGTATCAATATTTCCAAAAAGTCCGTGGCTTCGTGGGCGTTTTGCAACGTATCTTACGTATTCTTCGTCAGAAGCGCATTGGTGCATTTGCAGTTCTTCGGGGTCTTCGCTTAAAGGAGAGAGATCGACACCTTCGCGTGTAGCTATATAACGTGCATTAGAACGATTAGCATGTTTGGCCGATTTTTTGTTGGGATTATGACACCGGATTTTGCTGATGAGTGGTTGATAAGACATGGTATTATTCCTTTTCTATATTTTTAGACTTCCAAATTTGCTTGTCCTTGCAGATAGCGGACTGCTTTTTTTCGGGCCGCCTCATAAGAATCCTCTACCGCCATCTGCCGTTCTTCTGGGACAAAGCGAAGAATGGCTTCAGCAGATAGGTAGGCGGCAGCACCCGCTTGCACGCAGGCCTTTGAAGATATTTTCGCCAGCCGTTCCACAGAAGGAGCCAGGACGCTTTGCAGCTGCTCCCGAATGACAGGAACGATAAATTCCAGGTTTTCCTGTGTCACCTGACCGTGTAGTCCCTTGATAATATAATCCCGTCCGACAGCTCCCATGGAGGTATGTCTTTTGCTGGCAATAGTTTTGAGCATATCATATTCTTCCTGGGTGAGTGTGACGGAGATACGTGGGTGATTGGATGGCATAAGGGTTCCTTTCTATAAATACTTTATTATTCACAACGGTTCAACGGCAAATTCATTTATGGCCTGTACGGCTAATTCCTGCCGGCAGCATTCGGATTGAATTTCTTCCAAAAGCTCCCGAGAAAAAGGGTCTTTGGGCGGGTTTTTTGCCATTTCGGAAATTTCACGTAAAGTTAACTCTTTTCCAGTGTGCTGGCAGAGGGAATGAATGTTTTTAACCAGCGTTGCATTGGCTGTAAAATTGTTGTCTGCCAAATCAGCTACAATTTGCGAAACTTTGGAGAATTCAACTGGAGATGCGGTTTCCATCTGTACGGTTTTGGGAGGCATAATTGCCTCCTGGTTCTGAATTGTCTCCTGGAGATAGTCGCTGATTCCTTTCCACCCGTCGCTGCTGACACATTCTCCCGTTTCCCGGTGCCGGAAGGTAACGGTTCCCAAGGATTCAGGTGGTGTTTCAATCCAGTCATATCCGGCGGCATCCATGCCGGCAAGGCATTCTTTTGACAAGTCTTTAAGGTAGATAATTTCTTTTGCAAGGGCAAGTTCCCGGGGGTCCAACTCTGCTTGCGGCTGCTGTGCCATTTCGGAAATTTCCTTTAAAGTCAGATCTTTTCCGGCTTCTTCGCAAAGGGTTTGCATTTTATGCAGCAGTTCTCCCTCCGGTTTGAGATTGTTGGCAGTTAGCTCCGTTGTAATATGCGTTTCTATTTCTAAAGTATTTTCATAATTCTCATGCAAGTAACTACTGATTTTTTCGGCATCCCTGCAGGCGCGGAAAAACTCATTGGGGTCTTCTTGCAGGACTTTGATCCAGGAAGAAAGGTAATTGCTGTGATCCTGAAGCTGCTCCGGGCTTAAAGGGAGCTGGAGATCGCACTTGAAAAGTGCGGCTCCCAGTTCCGCCCGTAATTCTTCCCGTGCATAATCAGGAGTTCCGAATTTGTTTACCAAGGGGCGGTTCAGGCGGGATGGATGCCCTGTACTGTGAGACATTTCATGTGCTGCGACAGACAGGAATGCCTCTGCTGATTTAAAAGCATAGCGGGAGGTAAGCGTAATTTGATCCCGTTTCGGAGAATAGAAGCATTTGTCCCCTCCGTTTTGTAGAATCGCACATTGACTGGACTTTAACATAGTTTCTGCAATTTTCCACAGTTCCGGATCCGTCCTCATTGCTGTTGTTGCTTCTAATTTTGGTATTCCATGAATCTGCTCCGCATTAAATACGCGGAAATAGAAAACTTTTGGCTTGTTCAGAGGTTCTTTTATTTCCACTTTATTCCCTTGGGAATCTTCTATAGTCTTAGTCTCATCGAAGATCCATTTTTCCAGAAGTACGCTTTTGGCGCCTCTTTGGACAGACCACCCATTTCTTTGCGCCTGCTCGAAAGTACACCATCTGGGATCCTGGTATTCCTGCTCTATGGCTGCCATCATGAGCCTTACCCGGTTACCGCCTAAGTAGTGACAGTTACTTGTGGGATTGTAAGGAGACAGAGCGGTAGAATCCCAGGCTTTGGGGGACCAAACATACCCCTTTTTCATGTTTTCGATGATACAATTCACCAGTTTTTTCCGGTTTTCCATAACAATTTCATGAGCAGTTGCCAAAGTTAATCTCTCCTTTCGTCTGCATCGTCTGCCATCAGATCGATTTCAGGAACTATATCTCCTTCGTCTATAATGCCGAGTTTTTCCATCCATTCTTCTACGGTTAAAGCTTTCAGTTCTTCCATCTGCATGTTGTATCCTCCTTCTTTCTAATTTTTTGTAGACTTTGTTTGATGTGTTACATGGCTTCCAGAGCTATTTCATTCATAGCTTGCATAGCCATTTCCTGTTGGCAACATTCGGCTTGGATTGACCTTATAAGTTCTTCCGCAAGTGTGCCTTCAGGAGAAGCTTTAGCCATATCTTTGGCCATGTCTGCAATTTCACGCAGAGTTAATTCTTTTCCGGCTTCAAACCAGAGGTGATGAATGCCATCCACCAGATCGTCGGTTGGATGAAAGTTATTAGCAGTCAGATCTGCCGCAATTTGCAACCTTTCTATTTCCCAGGCTACCTCTCCCCAATGGGAAAAACTCGATATTTTTTTCGTAATTTGATTTTGGAATAAAATATCACCGTCAGGATCTGTAGTCTCAATCTGTTTGTAGCCAAATTTCTCCATATCAGCCCGGTACTTGTCTTCGGCGGCTTTATTAAGCATAGTTTCTGCTTCTAAAGTTTTCGAATAGTTCTGGTACAAGCGGTCGCTGATTTTTTCGGCATCCCTGCAGGCCCGGAAAAATTCAGAAGGATCGTTTTGCAAGGCTTTTATCCAGGAGGAGGAGTAATCCATATGAGACTGAGGAGCTTCCGGAATAAGAGGAAGATTCAGGTTGCCTTTGAAAAAGGCAGCGCCCAATTCCGCGCGCAATTCTTCAAGGGCATAATCAGGCGTACCAGCTTTGTCCGCTAGAGGGCGGTTCAGACGGGATGGATGCCCTGTACTAAGAGCCATTTCATGTGATAACACAGACAGAAAGACTTCCAATGATTTTGTTTTCAAATCAAAGCTGTCTGGAACTTTGATTTCATCCAGTTCAAAAGAGTAGCTGCCTTTGGCACATATTTCTCTTTTGATAGGACATTCGCTGGAGCTCAACAAGGTTCCCATGGTAGATTGCAGGTTTAAAGATGTTTCTTTTGGTTCCAAGGGCGGTACACCGTAGAGCTGCTCCGCATTATAAACATAAAAAAAGTTTGGTTTTGGCTTGTCCAGCTTTGTAATGGTACGTTCCCATCTGCCCTGTGCATCATGGACGTTTCTAATTTCAGTAAAATCCCATTTCTCCAAAAGCAGTCCCTTTGTACCTGGTTTTGGGGACCATCCGCTGGCTTCTGCTTGGTGTAAAGTGCACCATCTAGGGTCTTGGTATCCTCGTTCCATAGCAGCCAGCATCAGACGGATACGGTTACTGCTTGTGTAGAAATTGTCGCTTACAGGGTTGTAAGGAGATGACGAGAACCGGGCGGTATCGGAACCGGGCGGCCAAAGGGAACCTTTTTCCAAATTTCTTAAGATTTGGTTTACCAGACTTTTTCTGTCATCCATAATGGTTTGTAATGCTTTTTTGTGTGATATTTTTTCTAGTATCATTGAATTTCCTCCTGTTTGCTTAATAAGCTGTATAGTTTCTCTTGCTGCCTGGTTGTGTATTGAAGATAGATTTGTGTATTACGGATGTTTGTGTGGCCAAGCCAGAATTGGGTGTCATAGATACTGCCGGATGCGTCCAGGATTTCTATAGCCCGTGTATGCCGGAGGGTGTGAAAGTGGTGCTTGTTTTGCGGAATTGAAGTATGACGGCAATAATTTTTCATCAGGTAATCTAACATTTTCCGGCTGACAGGCTTTTGCTCTTGAGAGAAGAAAAGGGGAAGATCCGGGCGGTTCCCTCGAATTTCCAGGTATTCTTCTAAAGCGGCTAGAGCAGCGTGTTCTACAATCCGCAGTGTATTATCTCTTCCGTGTTTGAGTCTGCGGCATAAGAGCTGCTTCATATCTGGATCATAGTCTGAAATATGGATTAGCCCGATTTCGGAAGCCCGCAGAGCACAGTATTTTCCAATGTGGAAGATCGCCCGGTTTCGGACAGCGTGTCGGCTGTCATCCTCCTGGATTACTTTAAAGAGTTCCTGAGTTTCGTGCGGAGTGAGATACTTTGTCCTCTGGTTCATGTTTGTTCTCCTTGGTATTTTTTTCACGGCTTATTTTCGGCCGAGCCGTGAAGTTCATGCCAAGGATTATTTTACATCAAATACAAAACCTGGGAGAAAGTTAGACAAAATGGCTATTTTGTCTAACTTTTAGAAAAAGGAGGGAAAAAATGAACAAAGTAATGTTGATAGGCCGTCTGACCAGGGACCCGGATATACGTTATACCCAGGGGGAAAATGCAATGGCAGTAGCCAGGTATACTCTGGCGGTGAACCGGAGCTTTCGCAAAGAAGGGGAGCAGGAGGCAGATTTTATTTCCTGTGTCGCTTTTAAAAATAATGCGGAGTTTACGGAAAAATACTTGCGCCAGGGAAGCAAGGTTGCCATAGTCGGCCGGCTGCAGACGGGAAGCTACGTCAATCGGGAAGGACACAAAGTGTACACGACTGACGTGATCGTGGAAGCCCAGGAGTTTGCGGAGAGCAGGAAACAGGAGAACGCTCTGCCGCCCCATATGGCAGATGGAGCGGGATTCATGAATATCCCGGATGACATTGACAAGGATCTGCCCTTTACCTAATCCGAAGAGAAAGGAAACATAGGATGGCAACGCTGGATAAACAAGTATTAGAAGAAGGAAAAAGAAAAAAGGCCTGCGTGATAGCGGCATCCGCAAGTCTTTGGATGTTAGCCAGCATATACCTGGCCTATTTTCTGGATCAGCTCTGCCAGGCCGTGGTGAGCTTTCAGCCTATGACGGGAGACTGGGGACTTAGAGCAGTTCTTAGCGCTTATGGAGAAAGCCAAGGCGTGTGGATGTGGTATCTGATTCTCCAGGCGGTATTTTGGGGGCTCACTATCTACATTCTTTTGGAACCTACCAGTACGTTGAAAGACGTGCGCACGATTTCCGTTACTGAGGATATTTCCATTCCCAAAGCCGTAGGAAACGGCCAGCATGGTTCCGCACGCTTTGCGTCCCAGGCAGAGGTGGAAAAGATGTTTTCGGTGTTTGAATTTTCGGGAACGGAAAGTATACCGGACGCTGGAGGCTTGGTTGTGGAGATGAGGAAAGTAAAAGGAAAAGAGCGGATCCGTTATGTAGGAGGGAATCAGCACAGTTTAGTGTTGGGAAGCACTGGCATTGGAAAAACAAGAAGAATCCTGTTCCAGACAGTATGGCTCCAGCTGATGGCCGGAAACTCCGTAGTTGCCACTGATGTAAAAGGAGAAATCTTCTATTATACAGAACCTTATGCAAAGAAGCTTGGCTATCAGACTTTGGCATTTGACCTGCGGACCCCAGAAAAATCTGTCCGGTATAATTTTCTGCAACCCATTTTAAATGCTTTGGAAGAATCTGACAGGGCAAAAGCTATTGACTGCACCTGGGATTTGGTTTCTGTCCTGGTGGAAGAACCGAAAGGGGAGCCGCTCTGGTACAACGGTGAGACGGCCACCATTGCGGCGGCGATCCTGTGTGTGGCTATAGAAGCTCCGACGCAGCACCGGAATCTGACCAACGTATACTATTTTCTTTCTTACATGTGTATGATGGACCCGGATACGGGGAAGACGCCTTTGTCTTATTATCTCCAGACTTTGCCGGACGATCACCCGGCAAGGACTGTTTTTGCAATCGCCCAGGTAGCGGCATCGCGGACGCGTTCCAGTTTTTACACTTCGGCTCTTGGAACCCTGCGGCTGTTTACCAACCCCAAAGTGGCATTTATGACGGCAGAGAGTGATTTTCAGCTAAAGAATATCGGACGGGAAAAAACGATTTTATATTTGATGATCCCGGATGAAAAGAAAACTCTGTACCCTTTGGCGTCTCTGTTGATTCAGCAGCTCTATATCGCCCAAGTGGAGACGGCCAATGAAAATGGCCTGCGGCTTCCGGTCTCTACGGATTATGACCTGGATGAGATTGGAAATTTTCCGACGATTCCAGTGTTGGAAAACATTGCTTCGGCAGGACGATCCAGGGGAGTCCGGCTTAACCTGTTTCTCCAGGATTACCAGCAGATGGAGACAAAATATAAAGATAGCTTTGAAACAATTAAGACGTGCTGTACGGTTAAGGTGTTGCTGCGTACAGACAATCCTAAGTCCGTGAAGGAGATTTCCGAGAGCCTGGGACAGTATACTGTGGAAGTGGCGTCCGCATCCACCAGCACCAACACGGGGCGGAGAATGGAAGCCAGTTACAGCAGCAGTTCTAATATGACGGGCAGGCCGCTTTTAACGCCGGATGAAGTGAAACGGATAAAAAGTCCCGCAGCACTGGTTATGAAGCTGGCGGAGCATCCGGTAATTACCAGGCTGCCGGATCTTTCCGAATACCGAGTAAACGGGCTGTGGGGGCTTGGAGACGAGGAGCATAACCAGAAGATCGTAAAACAGCGGGAAGCCCGGCGGATGGCGAGAGTGACGGACAGCGACATTCCCTTGTGGGGGATTTGGAATAAGTATAAAAAAATGTTAGAGGAAGACGCAAAAAAGAAAGTGAGTTTTTTACAATGAAGAAAATAAAAAAGCGTGGAAAAAAATTAGAGGAACAGATTAAGAAGATTTCTGCTTTGGCAGGAATGGTGCTGCTGGAAGGAATGATGCGGCTTTCCGTGTACGCGGCGGAACCCCAGTTTGTTACAGGGACTAAGAATTTGGTTGCCGATATGACAAAATATCTTTTAGGTGCAGTGGCGGCGGTTACGGGAGCGCTCCTGATTAAGAATGGGTATCAGTGGAATATGGCAGGGGAGGAAGAAAAGCCAAAGCACAAGAAAACATTTGTTTCAACCTTGTTTATTGGAGTGGCAATTTTAATTTCCGGTTCCCTGGTTACTTGGATATTCAGTTACTATGGGGGATAGGGAATGAACTGGATTACGAAAAATATTATGGGCTTTATCGCGGATTTAATGTCTGGGTTTCTGGATATGTTTGGAAAACTTATCAATAATGTTTTCGAAGTAATCGCAGATATAAATTTAGAAAATCAGATTGTTGTCAATGCCAATAACTTTATGGTTTTGTTCAGTCTGGCGTTTCTCGCTTTTGCGGCCGGAAAACAGATTTTAGATGTATATGTATTTCAAACATCAGGGGATCCGGATGCGGAACCGCTCCAGTTGGCTGTGCGGCTTGCACAAGCATGTGCAGTCATATGCAGCAGCGGGTGGCTTTTTAATGAATTTTTGAAGTTTTCCAAGTATTTCACGACCGACCTTTTGGCATCGGCATCCAATACGGACGTTCAAGGACATATGAAGAGCCTGCTGGAGGCAGCGGATGCGGCAGTATCCCAGTTTATCGGATATAACATAACTTTGCTGGTCATCCTGGTGGGTCTGATTATTTTCATGGTGGTTGCCGGCATCCGGGGTGCAGAGCTAACGCTGATGAAGGTTTTGTTTCCTCTTTTCGCTGTGGACCTGATTACGACGAACCGGGAACGCTGGAACAATTTTTTTACAACTTATGTGGTGACGTTTTTGGGTTACAGTATTCAGCTTTTGTGTTTCCGGATGTGCAGCGAAACATTTGTGGGCTTGAACTTTGATGCCTATTATCCGGTCCGGTTTCTTACCACCATAGGCTGGATTGTACTGATGATCCGGGCGCCTAAATGGATGGAGAAGTTTGTGTATAGCAGCGGAGTTGGAAACCTGACCAGCTCCACGGTCCGCTTTCTTCCCATGTACCTATTTAGGATGAAATAAAAGAGGGTTTGATATGAAAAGTATTGAGTATATAACAACTTGGACTTCGTACTTGACAGGCGCTGCTGCCGGATTGATTACATTCAGCTGCATTGTCACCGGATATGGTTTTTTTATGGCAGGGGATGATTTGCAGAAAGTTATGGAAAAGCTGGGAAAGCGGATTCGCGCAGGAATTTTTCTAATCCTTATTACAAGTATGATTGCATTTTTAAAGAGGTATTGGCTGTGAAAAGAAAAAATGAATTGTATATTCCCACTAAGATTTTAGACAGTGATGATTATATTCAGGGATTTGCAAATCGGGAACTAGCCGTTATAGGTATTATTTCGGTAATAGCGGTTGTAATTGGGATTTGTATCTATCAGATAACTGAAAACATGTTTTTAACGGTAATGTTTGTAACCGGAGGGATTGGCATCTCACTCTTCCTTATCCGCCGGGATATGTGCAACGAAAATGTGTTTCAGAAATTGAAAATCCTATGGAGAAATGCCCGCATGCAGAAAAGGTATCCATATCAGTATTGGAACATATATGAGGATGTTTGGTATGAAGACAACGAATAAGCAGGAAATGACGGCGAATGAACTGGTAAATGTAAAAGACATTAAGGGAAGTTTTCTGTACACCAAAGACGGCTATGTATTTGGATACCTCCAGATTTACCCCTATAATCTGGACCTGGTTTCCATGGAAGAGCGCAGGGCCAAGACAAATGCGCAGTCCATGTCCTTTGACGGGGACCGAAAGGATTTTGTATATCAGACATTTCCACGGGAGATCGATCTGGATCGGTATAAAGATTATCTCAAGCGTCAGTATCAAAGCGAAATAGAAAGTGTTGGACGCCGCCGTCTTCTGGCGGAAATGCTTTTAGAGGCAATCGCTTTGTCTTCTTCCGGGGAAAATTATGAACATCAGCATTACATTAAGCTGTGGAAAAAAGTAGGAAGCCAAGCGGGTGACGCCGAAGGGGAGCTTAAAGAGCGTCTGGAAGAATTTCGGGAACGGTATGGAATGATAGGAATCCATGCAGAGATTTTAGGATATGAGCAGATCATTAAGCTGTGCAACCTTTTTGGAAACAGCGGACAAATTTCCAATGAGATAGTAGATGATAATCCCTACTATACGCCGCTTGCACAGATACGGGGAGTATCGAAATGAAGAAGAATAAGAAACAAAATATACGGATTTCACCCGTGGATGCAGTGAATCAAAATATTTTAAACATCATTACTCCGGCGGGGGTTGAGGCAGACACGAATTTTGCTAACCTGGGAGAGAACTATGGGAAGATTTACAGCGTAACCCGCTACCCGGCAGATGCAGATTTTGGGTGGCTTGCACCTCTTTGCAGTTTGGAAGGGACAAGTACGACCATTGAGTATCGATATACAGAGCCGGATCGAATGATAAAGGTTTTTGATAAGAAAATTAAAGAATTAAAGGCCAACCGGGAAACGACAAAGGAGGAGGCAGACCGTCAGAGGCTTACAGCGGCCATTGAGGACTTAGAGGAAATGATTAACCGCGTGGCTGTAGCCAATGAACCTGTAGGGTATGTAAACATCATGTTTTTTATCCAAGCTCCTACACAAGCGGCTTTGGAGAGCAGGGTAAAACGTGTCGGCTCTGCGGCGTCTATTGCCGGATGCAATATGAAACTTTTGAAATTCCGGCAATACCAAGCCTTAAAAGCCTCTGCGCCCTACGGACTTCCTAACTATGAGGAAGTGAGTAATGTAGGAGAGAGGAACATGCCAATATCTACCTTTGTGGGCGGTTTCCCTATGGCCGCTGCAGGCCTGAATGATTTGGAAGGGTATTACCTGGGGAAAACCCTGAATCACCGCACGGTAATTTTGAATCATTGGCTGCGTGATAAAGATCGGGTTAATTCCAACTGGTTCATTACAGGACTTCCCGGGACTGGAAAATCCTCTTTCTTAAAGAAACTCTTTTTGTATGAGATTGCCTTAAACAGACGAATTATTGTGTTTGATGCAGAAAGAGAGTACATAGATTTAGCGAATGATCCGGATGTGGAAGGGGAAGTAATTGACTGTGCAGGGGGGACAACGGGGCGCATTAATCCCCTGCAGATTCGTTCCAGTCCAAAACTGGAAGAGGGAGAAGACGGGCCGGATGATTTTTATGAGAAATCCGATGATTTATCAGAAATGGCCCTTCACATTCAAAATCTGCGTGCTTTTTTCCAGCTCTACCTTGGAAAGGCTCTGACGCCGGGAAAGCGGGCGCTTTTAGAGGCACTTTTGGTTGAAGTGTATAACAATTTTGGAATCGAGTGGGATACGGATGTATCCGGGATTCCGAATGAAAAGTTTCCAATTATGAGTGACCTTTACGATCATGGAAAAAGGAAGCTGGAGGAAGATTCTGCAATTTCCAATCGGAAAAGGGAGCTTTTGGAAGAGCTCTTAGAAGATTTGCACAGCTGCGCCTATGGCGCGGATCAGTTTATCTGGAATGGACCGACAACTTTAGAGACCCAAAAGAATTTCACGGTTTTGGACACATCAAACCTTCTGGATGCGGATGAAAACGTACAGAACGCCCAATTTTTTAATATGGCTATGTGGGGATGGCATGAAATGAGCCGGGACCGGAGTGAAAAAGTAATTTTGGCGGCAGACGAAGGGTATCTTTTTGTGGATCCCCAGAATCCGTACTTGATGAAATTTTTCCGGAATATTTCCAAGCGTGACCGGAAATATGAAAGCGGATTGATGTTCATTACGCATAGTGTGACAGACGTGTTAGATCCGGAAGTCAAAAGGCTAGGACAGGCTATTATTGATAATTCCTGTTATAAGTTCTTTATGGGCTGCGACGGCAAGAATCTGGAGGAGCTAAAGGCGCTCTTTAAGCTGACGGAGCGGGAGGAAACCCTGTTAGCCTCAAAGACAAGAGGACAGGGCCTTTTGATGGCCGGAAGCACGCGTCTGATGCTGAAAGTGGATATATGGGATAAATTTTTAGAGAAATTCGGAAAGGCAGGGGGAAGATAATGAGAGGAAAGAGATTATGTTTATGCAGCCTGGTTCTGGCCTTGTTGCTGGGAACGAATGTCTGGGCTGCAGAACCGTCGCAAACGCCGGCAGAAGAGGATACAGGGACAGCCGTAGATACTATGACAAAAACCATGCGGCTTCCGGCCGGACAGGTGACACTGATTCCGAGGTATGAAGATACAGGCGATATTTTGTATATACTGGACGAGGGTTCCATCCGCATCCGCGTCACAGGCACAGGAGAGGCAGAGGGAGCAGATGTGTATACTCTCACAAAGACTTTGACAGAACTGCCGGATAATGATTTGGAGCGGATCCCTATGACAGTGAAACAGGATGGGAATACCTGTGAACTGCTGTATGTGATTTACACGGTGACTTCCTGGGATGAATACGAGCTGCCGGAAGAATACCGGGCGGTGTGCTGCTATGGATGGCTGGAGAAATATTATGTATCCTATGATTCCGAGTGGGAGGCGACCATGACTTATATCGGTTATCCCATAGGAGGGGGTCTTAAATCCACCTTGATTGATTATGTGTATGACTACGAAGAATTGCGGAACCGTGTTCTTCGTGAAGGCGATGCGGGAGCGGAAGAAGGAGGAAATGGAGAGGAAGAGGCCGCACACACGGAGGGGTACGGTGATTTAAGCAATATCGAAGAAGAAGAGACACCCCTTGGAGGCTTGAAAGGGTCAAACATGGCGGCGATTGCCGGAGCGGCCGCAGGATGCGCCCTGGTTGCGGTATTGGCATATCTCTACTTCCTGACGGCGCCCATTTATGCGGCAGTATATACGGGCGGTTATAAGAGGATTGGGCGGGTACGTATGAAACATCAGAAGGACCATTATGAAGCTGTTTTGACGGAGTACCTGATGGAAAAAGGGGAAACGCAGAATTTCATGATCCGGGTATCAAAATATTTGCAAACACGGAGCCAGACAGAAATTTTGGATATTCGTTGTCCCTCCGGTGATGTGATGAGCCGGAAGCTGGAGAAAGAAGTGTTGTTTATGGTTCCGCTGGAGGAATAAGAACCGTTAAAGACTTTGTACATTGATAACTGAATAAGGCTAATAGGGAAAATTGTATGAGGAGCAAAAGGCGGAAATAAAGAAAACCGCCCGTATACCTACAGTATTGGGACGGTTTTCTTGAAACTTATGGTGATTGCACTTTTGTTAATAGTGCATCCTGTAAGACTTTTGAAAAGTTGATGCTCTTTTCCTCGCAGAGGGTGTTCAGCCATGTGGGAATGCTCAAAGTCTTTTTAACTGCTTTATCGCCGTACTGCTTTGCATATTCGTTCATGTCTACCAGTACCATATTGACAAAAGCGCTACCTGCAGCGGATTCCATTTCAAAATCTTTCAAGACGGTGGCGGGATTTATATCAGTTAACGCAGTGGGAGGCGGAAAGGTTTCGCCGTCACGCAGAGCAGTAAACAGATACAGGCCACAGGCATCTTGTGCCATGCGCATAGCGTCTGCCACATTATCCCCAGAGGTTGCCAGGTTTCCTAGATCGGGGAAA
>OFFT01001276.1_pt1 | contig 15478 bp, 7 predicted proteins | sample 1521581 | NCBI WGS metagenome assembly OFFT01 (sample SAMEA3504084, study PRJEB24116) | mouse gut metagenome | biome: mouse gut; feature: mouse-associated habitat; material: faeces | place: Denmark | collected 2011
CCCGACAGCCAGTCCGCACACTCCACACATTTTTCGGATATCATTCCGCTCAAAGAGCCTGATTCTCCACCATCCTGAGCGGAAAAGTGAAAAATCAGGCTGTAGAGCATCCCCAGCAAAACCGATGCAACAAGCGTTACCAACAGCCTTTTCCATGTCAGCCTGTCCTGCAGAAGGGATTTCTTTCGTTTATTCCTCCTCATTGACGGTCTGATAAACCTCTATTCTCGCAGAATCCATCTCTGGCATTCCGATAAAGATAGCGCCGTATCCGTAAACACCCGCATGCAGTTCAATCCTGACAATCTGCAGAAACGCATGAATTACCTCCTTCGTCCAGATGGTCAGATACGCCTCATATACTTCCCCAATCTGCAGCGGCTCCCTGCATTCAAAACCAACTCCCTGCTTGGACACATCCGTTATATTGATGGTCACTTCGTTCCTGCTATCGCCATCCAGCCTCTTGATTACAAGCTTGGAGTCCAAGTCCGTTCTCCTGTTCTTTCTTCTATCCTGCTGCATATTTCTACCTCTCCTTCGCCGGTGAAGTTAACCCTCACCCAGAATACATTAAGTATATCATTTTTCTGCCTGTATCACAAGACAAAATAAAGATTTTTATAAGATCAGCATGGCGTCCCCAAAGCTGAAAAATCGATATTGTTCCCTGACAGCCTCCTCATATGCCTTCAGCACATTCTCACGGCCGGCCAACGCGGAAACCAGCATGACCAGTGTGGATTCCGGCAGGTGAAAATTGGTGATCAGCCCGTCCAGCACATTGAACCGGTAACCCGGATAAATGAAAATATCCGTGTCCCCGCTGCCGGGCCGCACGCACCCACTGTCGTCCGAAGCGCTTTCCACCGTCCTGCAGCTGGTGGTTCCCACACATATGATCCTGCCGCCCTGGGCTTTGGTGCTGTTAATCACTCCTGCGGCTTCTTCCGAAATCTGAAAATATTCAGAATGCATATGATGTTCAAGGACGTTTTCCTCCTTCACGGGCCTGAAGGTTCCCAGCCCTACATGAAGTGTCACATACGCAGTCCGCACCCCTTTCGCCTCAATCTCTTTCAAGAGTTCCTTCGTGAAGTGAAGTCCCGCCGTGGGCGCGGCGGCAGAGCCTTCGTATTTGGCGTAAACGGTCTGATAGCGGTTCCTGTCCTGAAGCTTATGGGTGATATAAGGGGGCAGGGGCATCTGTCCCAGACGGTCTAAGATTTCTTCAAAAATGCCCTCATAAGAAAATCGGATCAGGCGGTTTCCCTCTTCTGCCATCCCAACCACTTCTCCGGTCAAAAGACCGTCGCCGAACAGAATTTTGGTCCCGGTTTTTGCTTTTCTGCCAGGCTTTACCAAAGTCTCCCACACATCATCTTCTCTGCGTTTTAAGAGTAAAATTTCAATGTTCGCATTGGTCTGCTCTTTACTGCCATATAAACGCGCCGGAATTACTTTTGTATTATTAAGAACCAGACAGTCGTTCGGTTTCAGATACTCCGTAATTTCCGAAAAGATGCGATGGTTCACCGTACCGAAACTCTTATCCAGTACCATCATCCTGGAGCTGGAGCGGTCCAAAAGCGGATCCTGCGCAATCAATTCCTGCGGCAGATCATAAGAAAAATCTTTTACATCCATTCACTGTTCTCCCTCTTATCCCAAATCAATTCCATTTTATTTTATAATAGCCGGAAGAAGCGCTGTTCGCCCTGTCTATTCTTAAGAAATATCTGCCTTTGTTTAAGCCTGTCTTCTTCCCGGTCGTCGTGGAAGACTGGTACAGAGTAAGCTTCTTTGTCCCCGAAGTATAATACATCTTTTTCACACCGATTTGTTTGGATCCGGCGTAAATAGTCATCCGAAAACAGCCGCTGGTTTTGACATTGTAATACAGACGCAGCCGCTGGCTTTTGGTCAATTTGATCTTATACCAGTCCGTATTGGAAATTCCTGCCGGAATCAAACCCGTTTTCATTTTATTTTTTTTAAGTTTCAGGGCTTTGGATTGCAAGGCTCCGGATTTATCGTTCGTCTTTGTAAACGTACGGGATATGCTGACGGCGTTTTCCGCCCTCACCCGGATATAGTATTCCTGCTTTTCCCGCATCCCGAACGTAAACGTATGCCAATAGGCGTTTTGGCTGTGCGCTGCATTATAAAAGATAGACTTCGACGATAGCAGCGTCCCTTTGGTACTGTTATACAGCGCAAGGTAACCTCTTGCATGGCTCACCGCACCTGCCGGATTTGAAATCCGCACGGTTAAATAACCGTCTGCAGCCGCTTTATACTTTAACCATGTATACGCTCCGGACGACTCGTAGGATTTCTGATTCGAAATCGTAACGTTTTTATTCTGATTAAAATCATACTCCTTCTCTTTTTCTTTTACCCTGTCATCTGCAGAAACAATCCGTGGAACTATACATACCATGCAAACCAGGACAAAAAACATATATCTGCGATATCGACGTCCCATATCCTTCCCTCCATTTCTCATTGGATTTATTTATTATAACAGAACTTTGGTCATTTTACCATAACAAAGGTTTCATAAAGGAAAGACTCACTGTAAGAAGCTGATACATCAAATAAAGGGCAGGCAACCGCCCACCCTTTTGTTATTCTTTATTTCCAACTCAGTTTATAATAACCGTTTACCAATTTATTTGCCGGTTTCACCTCAATATAGTAGGTTCCTGTTCTGATCTTCGGCCATCTTACCTGATATTTTTTACTGTAATTATTCAGCCAAATCGTCTTTCCGTCATCTGTTCTGCAAGTTACTGTTTTCGCATACGGATAAATCCCAGGTCCTTTCACAGAAAGATTTACTGAGCCTGTTAAATACGGGGTCAAATTCACATTCATCTTCTGAGGCTTTTTCAATGTAAACTTATACCAATGAGAATTGGAAGTACCTGCTGCAATCACACCTACTGTGGATCTGCCTCTCTTCAGGTTCAACGCTTTTTTCTTTTTCGTGCCGCTCTTATCTTTCACTTTTTTAAATTTTCCAACGACATTCACGCCGCCAACAGATTTAATACGAATCTGGTATGTCCTTCCCTTCTTTACGCCATAGCACTCGGAAGAGAAGCCTGCCACGTTTGAACTTGTATCATAAACAAAAGCGGAAGATAACGGCTGGCTTTTTGCCGTATTAAACATCTGAACCTCGCCTACCGAATATCCGATCTCTGGTATTCTGGTAGCATTTACAAAGCGAATCTGCAGATAACCGTCATTCGGCGCCTTATACGAAATCCAGTTATAATCGCCGGCAATCACCGAGCTTGCAGCATCCGCAATCGCAACCGTACCTCCTTTACCAGGCATACTGTGGACAGATGCGCTGACCGGATCCGGTGCCGAAACGACTGCAACCGAAAACAACATTGCCGCTGCAAGTATCAAACTTGTTACTTTGTTCAATAAACTTCTTCTTTCCCTTTTCATACTTCATGTTCCTTTCCATATATTTTTTATTAAAATACTTTACTTTTTTATTATAGCACGCATAAAATATTTTTCAATACTTTTCCTATTTTCTTAGCTCAATTCCCATCGCTTCTAACGCTTTTAATATTCGCTCCATAGCGCCGGTCAGATCGGCTTCTTCCAGATTCTTATCCCTGCCGCGGAATGTCAGGGAATATGCGACAGACTTAAAGCCCGGCGTAATCTGGCTCCCCTCATAAACATCAAACAGCTGATAACTTTCCAGGTACGCGCCGCCCTTGGCATCGAATACTTTTTCAATATCCCCCGCTAAAATCTCCTTCGGCACTACCATGCTGATATCGCGGGTCGCTGCCGGAAACTTCGCAATTCCCTGGTATTTCCGGTCAAAACTTGCGCTCACTAAAACCTCCGGCATATCCAATACCGCAATATACACACGGTCTTTGATCGCATAATTTGCGGCAACAACAGGATGAACCTCTCCGATATAACCGATCGTACGATCCTGGTAAATCATATCCGCCTGGCGTCCCGGATGCAGATACGGCCTGGCGGAATCCGGACGATAAGAAATCTTATCGTTCATGCCGATTTTTAATAAAAACTCTTCTGCCACGCCTTTTAGCGTATAAAAGTCTCCCTCTCCGTACATACCAAGCGTAAACTGCATCCGCTCCATGGGAAGCTCCGTTACGGGAAGCTGCTTCGGCAGATAAATATTGCCCAGCTCATACAAACGTACGTTTTTATTTCTTCTGTTATAATTGGTTGACAGGGAAGTCAGCATTCCGTTTAACGGGATCGTCCGCATAATGGAAAAATCTTCCCCCAGCGGATTGGAAATCGTCACCGCCTCCCTCAGTTTAGAATCTGCGGGGATCAAAAGCTTATCGAATACTTTCGGACTTTCAAAAGAGTAGCACATCCCCTGGGAAAATCCGCAGAACTCCGCCGTATCTCTCGCAGCTTCTTCGATACGAAGTTTAAAAGAAAGCTTACCTGTCGTCGCTTCTCCGGTGGGAAGTGTCGTCGGAATATTATCGTAACCGAAAAATCTTGCCGCTTCCTCTGCAATATCCGCATCACATTCCAGGTCCTGCCGCCAGGAAGGTACGACAATCTCATTTGCGTCTTTATCATACCTAAGTTCCAGGCGCTTAAAATAAGAAAGCATCTCTTCTTTTGAAATATCCGTACCAAGCAAGCGGTTATACTTTTCCGGTTCAAACGGAATGCGCCTTCCTTCTTTCTTCACCGGATAAACGTCTACCATACCGCCGACGACTTCACCTGCTCCCAGTTCCTCGACCAGCTGGCAGGCGCGGTTCATCGCTTCCATCGCATTATTTGGATCGAGTCCTTTTTCAAATATGGAAGATGCATCTGTCCGAAGACCGATTTTTTTACTGGAAAGACGAATATTGGTTCCGTCAAAACATGCCGCTTCCAGCAGCATCGTCTTCACATCCCCGGTGATCATAGAATTTTCTCCGCCCATAATTCCGGCGATTCCTACTGCTTTTTGGGCGTCGCAGATCATCAGTACGCTATCGTCCAGTTCCCGCTCCTGTCCGTCTAACGTAACAAAAGTTTCGCCGTTCTTTGCACGCCTGACAATAATTTCTTTTCCCGCGATCGTGTCCAGATCGTACGCATGCATCGGCTGTCCGTACTCCGCCATCACATAATTGGTAATATCCACCAGATTATTGATCGGACGAATCCCCTGCGCCGCGAGTCGTCTCTGCATCCATTTCGGCGACGGAGCGATTTTAATATTTTTTACAACTCTTGCCGCATAACGGGAACAAAGATCGCTGTCTTGTACGGTTACTTTAATATAATCGTTTACGTCTTCTTGATTTCCTGTTTCCCTCACAACCGGCGGCTGAAATTCCATCCGAAACGTAGCGGCCGCCTCTCTGGCGATTCCAAGCACAGAATAACAGTCTACTCTGTTGGAAGTCACTTCATACTCGAATACCGCATCGTGCAGTCCCAGCGCTTCCACAGCGTCGCTTCCGACTGCAGCGTCCGTATCAAAGATATAAATGCCAAGCTCCGGCGCTTCCGGATACATATCACGGCTGGAACCCAGTTCTTCGATGGAGCACATCATACCAAACGATTCCACACCGCGGAGTTTTCCCTTTTTAATTTTAATTCCGCCCGGAGTCATAGTTCCGTCATGTCCGCCCGCTACTCTTCCGCCGTCCAATACAACCGGCACTTTATCTCCTTCCGATACGTTGGGAGCTCCTGTTACAATCTGCAGATGTTCTTCCGTTCCGATATCCACCTGGCAGACAATTAATTTATCTGCGTCCGGATGCGGCTCTATCTTTACAATCTGTCCCACAACGATCTTCTCCAAATCCGCGTCCAGTTTCCGATACCCTTCTACCTTTGTACCGGACAATGTCATTGCGTCCGTATATTCCTGTTCCGTCGCCGAAAGTCCAGGAACAAGCGCTTTTATCCATTCAAATGATGTATTCATATTCTTTCCTCCTCCATTTAGAACTGTTTTAAAAATCTGTCGTCGTTCTCATACAAAAGACGCATATCGTCGATTTCATACTTCAGCAATGCGATCCGCTCCAAACCGACGCCAAATGCAAAACCGGAATATTGTTCCGGATCGATCCCGCTCATGCGCAGCACTCTCGGATGTACCATACCGCAGCCCAAAATCTCGATCCAGCCGCTGCCTTTGCAGAATCTGCATCCCTTGCCGCCGCATTTAAAACAGGAAACATCTACCTCCGCACTCGGTTCCGTAAACGGAAAATGGTGCGGACGGAATTTCACTTTCGTATCCTCCCCGAACAGCTCTCTGGCAAACTCTGCCAGAGTCCCTTTCAGATCGGCAAACGTAATATGCTGATCGATCACAAGACCCTCGATCTGATGAAACGACGGCGAATGTGTCGCATCCACTTCATCCGACCGAAACACCCGGCCCGGCGCAATCATGCGGATCGGCAGCTTCCCTTTTTCCATCTCGCGGACCTGTACCGGAGATGTCTGGGTACGCAGCAGAATCGATTCGTTAATATAAAAGGTATCCTGCTCATCCTTTGCGGGATGGTTTGCCGGAATATTGAGCGCTTCAAAATTATAATAATCCAGTTCAACTTCCGGACCTTCAACCACTTCATACCCCATGCCGATAAAAATACGCTCCACTTCCTCTAACGCTATCGTATTGGGATGTCTGTGCCCGACTTTATTTCTCTTAGCGGGAAGCGTTACGTCAATGACTTCTTTCTGCAGGCGAAGTTCCATTTCCTTTGCCTCCAGCGCCGATTTTGCGTCTTCCAATCTTTTTTCAATTTCCGCCCTAACATCATTGACCATCTGCCCAAACGCCGGACGGTCCTTGGGCAGGATATCTTTCATGCTTTTTAGTACAGCTGTCAATTCTCCTTTTTTACCCAGAACGGCAACCCGAACATCATTCAGCTTGCTCAGATCCTCAGACGATTCAATGTGCCTGATTGCTTCCTCTTTGATTTTCTGCAATTTTTCCTTCATTCTGTTTCTCCCTTCCTGATCGTTCCTCCTGCGGAACACATATCTTTTACATGGCAACAAAAAAGAGCGCTTCTTCCCTTCTCCAGGGACGAATCACTCCGCGGTACCACCCAAATTCCCGGGAACAAACCTCCCCGGGCACTTACTCTGTGCGTAACGTACACAAACCGTTATGGACTACTCAACTCGGTTCACCCATACTGCTCCGGCGGGAACGTTCGGTCATTCCTTACATAAAGAAGCTTCCAGCCGATGACTTCTTCTCTCTGATAGGTGTGGCATGACTTACCTCTGTGCGAACCGTCCGGTCCGTGCACAGGACGCCTTCACTGCAGTTATCCGTATTTGTTTCTCCATGTGAAAACTATTTCTTGCATAGTAACACAGCATTCGTAAAAATGCAATAAAAAAGTTCCGAAAACAAAATTTCGTTTCCGGAACTTTTTCGGCAAATCATAACCGATCTTTCTATGTTCTCAGCGATCGGACAGGACGGAACTTACAGAAACTTCTACAGTCCCTTTTTAATGCCTGCTTTTTTGATCTGTGCTTTTAATTTCTTATTCTTCTTTAACGTCTTCGGCAGTTTGATTTTAATCTTTGCACTTGTCTTTTTAAATGCTCCGCCGCCGACGCTCTTTAATTTCGACTTATTCTGCACTATGACATTCGTCAGCTTTTTACAGCCTTTGAATGCGTCTTTTCCGATCTTCGCCACGTTTGCGCCGATCGTAACTTTCTTTAATTTTTTCTTGCAGCCGTTATATGCCTTTGCGCCGATCTCCACGATCTTGTACGTCTTTCCCTGATAGGAAACGGTATTGATTTTCACGTTTGAAACGTCTTTTCCCTTGATCAGCTTTGCTGTAAGCGCTGCGGCGCTGACTACCTGGTATTTGACGCCGTTTACTTCAAACGGGTCGTTATCTTTTAGGGACGTGTCTGTCTTGGGCGTATCTTTTATAAGAGTTTTTCCTTTTAACGCCGCTAAAGCGTCCTTCAGCTCCTTCAACGTTGCGTCTTCCCTATCAGCAACTGCTTTTGCATCCGCAATTGCTTTTTTCAATGCATCAACCGAATCCTTGGTATACCCTGCAGTATTTTTCAGTTTTGCTTCTGCCGCCGTTATCTCTGTTTTCAATTCACCGCGTGCTGTATTTACCTCTGCTTCCTCTGCTTTCGTAACAAGCTGTATGTCTTTGATTACATTTAACGCATCTTTGATGTCTTCTGCCGTAACGTTTGGATTTTGAAGCATGCTCTTCACAGAAGAAAGCGCTGCCTGAATTTTTGAAACCGTTTCTTCCGTATAACTATCCAGGTTTTCCATATCGATTTCTTTGACTGCATCCTTCAGGTCATCGGCAATCTGATTGAAATTCTCTACTGTCTGATCATAATCTGCAGGCTTTTGTTCCAGTTTTGCGGCTGCGCCCTGCAGTTTCTCATAAGCCAGTGTAAAACCCTCCGCCGTACTGTCCGCATGTTCAATGACCGCCTGCGCCTCCTGACGCGCTTTTACAAGTATCTTCCAGCTGCCGTCCGTATATCCTGCCGCCAAAGTATCCGGATATTCCTGCACTTTATTCTGCAGAATCTGAGACGTAGCTTCCTCTCCTGAAACTTCTTTGGAACCGGTAACCTTCACATAATCAATCTGTCCTTTGAAGCTGTCCGTTTTGCTTCCAATACGTCCGATCGGAACCATCATCGTCCTCACCATCGCATTCGCATTAGAGATCTGTTCACTTCTTTCCACATCGGGATGATTATCGTAATAAAATGTCGGGCTGTCGTCTACAAGGCTTCCATTCACATACAACGCCACATCTTTCTGTCCGCTGTGGAATTCCAGCTCTACCCACTCGCCAACCGGAAGCGTATAATTGAAAGAATAGGTATATCCCTCTCTCGAAAAACCTACGTTTCCCGTCTGTTTTACCGATGCTTTCAACGCATAAGTGCCGATATTCCCAAAGGAATCCTTGGATTCGCAAAGAATCTGTTCACTGTCCTCTTCTGCTCCGGCTTCTTTCTTCACTCTCATGGTAATTACAGCATCCGATCCTACCTGATCCAACGGCGTCTCCGCATAGCTTTCTCCTCCTTTCAGAGAAATCGCTTTACTGTTGTTGTCTGCTTCCGTCTGTTCTGCATTCTTAACTTCTGTCAAATCATTTTTATTTACGCTTGCATCTGCCGTAAGCGTATCGTCAAACGTCCAGTCCGCAGCCGTATTTGTCACAAAATCCAGTTCCGCATACATATTTGTATCCGGCGCGGTTCCCGTTTCGGAAATCAGAGCCGTAAAATCCGTTAAGTTTCTGTCTTTTGCATCTCCCCATAATTTCGCGCTCATCATTGGGAGCGCATCAAAGAAGCGGTCGAACGAATCATACTCGGCAATCCCGTTTGCCCGTGTGTCGATATTGTCGTGCCATACGGCATAGCAAGCCCCAAGCATCTGATCGTCTCCGGCCGGTACGATATAACCGCCCAAATTATTTGCCTGCCAGTTGTTATAAAGATTTGTTGTATTCAGATAATCTCCATAACCTCCTCTGCTGCTCTTTCCTATTCCGCTCGGAACCACATAAAGAGATCCGTCCAGGGTATTGATCAAATCATAACCAAGCTTATGCATATCACTCGGTACGGAATAGCCTGTATTCCATACATTAAGCTGAACATCGTCTACCGCAACCGGAGTTTCCCCCCGTTTATTTGACAACGATCCCCACATACGAACCGTTCTTCCGGTATTTTGTATATATTTAATCATTTCATCTGAAAAACGCCGGAACATTTCAATGCCTTCCTGCCCTTCTTTTCCATGAAATTCATCCGTACCGATATGTATAATCGTCTCTTTGTCAAATACCGGATTCTCCCCGTCAAAATAATCCTGCCATAACCGCTTTGCCAGATCGTACGCGCCTTCTTTTTCCAAATTTAATTCATCAATAATGTGACGGCTTCTATTCGTTGGAATACCTGTTTTTACAGTCATAAATTCCGGAAATGCCCTTGTAAACGGCAACGCATGCGCAGGCATATCAAGTTCCGGTATAATGCTTACGCCAATCGTCCTGCTGTCCTGAATAAATGTACGGAATTCATCTTTTGTATACGACACATCCTCAGAAGTCGCTGATTTATTCGTATCCGGATTTACTACTCCGGACTCCAGACGAAATCCCGCATACGTTTCTTCAATTGCCTGTTCAATCGTAGGATAATCTTCCATAAAAATCAGGTTATCGCTTAAATGAACCTGAAAATTATTCATTTTATACCAGGACATATTCTTAGCAAATGCATACAGCGCATCCAGTGAAATCGGCTTCCTTGCCACATCAAGGCTAAATCCCCTTACTTCAAATTTAGGGTAATCCCGAATGAGTCCTTTTGGCATGCTTCCGCTTGTCTGTTTTAAAATCTGCAGAATCGTTCTCGTCGCCCAGTATGCACCGGTAGCTTCTTCCGCTTCCACAAAAACGGAATTATGAACCGAAAGCGTATATCCTTCTTTGCCAAGACCGTTAGTATCGTCAGTCAAGGAAAGATAAAAATCTCCCATTTTAACGCTCATCCAGTTCCCGGAAATTACTTCTATCTCCATTCCGGTTATTTCTTTATAATCTTTGGCAAATTCCCCGGCCACATCAAAAAGCGCGTCGTCTCCTACCACGATTTTACTGTCTGCCTTCACAAGAAACCGGCCTGTTCCCCCATGCCACTCCTGAAGTTCTGGAATGACAGCAGGCTTTGCATTTAACGACTCACTTTCTGTGTACTGTCCGGGAACCGTAATCGTAAACTCTTCCGTTCTGGCAGAAGATTCATCCGCTAGCGTCACTTCATAAAATCCTTTTACCGTCTTTTGTGAAATCGGCGTATAAATGGTTCCGTCTTCATCGACCACCTCTTCGTAATCCGCACAAAAACGGACTTTCGCTCCCTCAGGAAGATTTTCCGGCATAGAAAGTTTCGTATCGCCTTCTGCAACTTCAGGTTTTTCTATTTCATCTGCAACTTTCTGTGCTTCTGTTCTCCTGTCAGGAATTTCATCGGAATATACTTCGATCTCATATAAAGAAGCCGTATCCCATGACGTTTCCGACGGATCGATACTTTCACTGTGTACGGTTTCGATATACAAACGCAGGTAAGACCCTGTCACAGGCGCATCTAACGTAATGATTTCTTTATTTTTCTTAGGATAACCCGTATTTGACCAAATTGGATCATTCCAGTTTTGTCCGTCACTCGATACTTCAAGCCTGTAATTTTCCACATTTCTACGTTCCCAGTAGAGCACAATGTTCTTCATTGTCTGAGGCGCATCCCATTGAAGCTGTATCCATTGAGGACCGGCTCCTCGCGCCGATGACCATCTGGAACTCTTGCTGGATGAATCTCCATCATTCACTTTACTTGCCGGTGTAGAGCCAGCCTCCACACTTGACGCCGTTGCCGTTGCGCTGACGGCAGAATTCTCGGAGTCTGCCGCATGAACCCTTACAGACGGAAACGAAACTGCACCGAACAGCATGCTCATCGTAAGCATCCAGGCACCGATCCGCTTTAATTTTTTACGAAACATAACATCTTTCTCCTTTCCATTCGTTAAATTTCTGCTTATATGTGTTATTATACAAAAAAATAAACTTCTTTTCAATCATTTTCATAAACTTGCATAAACAACTGCAATATTTTACGGAGAACCGCAACAATAATCTGCAGTTCTCCGTATAATATCAAACCTGCTATTTTATTTTTTTAATCCCCGCTCTCTGAATCTGTTTCTTCAGGTTCTTATTCTTTTTCAGATTCTTGGGTAATTTTATACTGATATTCTTTGCGGTTTTCTTAAATGCGCCGGAACCGACCTTCTTTAATTTTGACTTGTTCTTCACATTGACGGTCTTTAGCTTATTGCATCCTTTAAATGCGTTTGCTCCGATCGTTTCCACATTGACTCCGATTGTAACTTTTCTCAATTTGCAGCCGTTAAATGCTTTCGCATCAATCTGAATGACTTTATAAACTGTGCCGCTGATTGTTACCGTACCCTGTACGGTAACGGAAGATGCTTTTTTATTTTTACATTTCGCTGCCGAAACCGTTTTCTTTGCCGTATCCAGCACTTTATATTCCACATCTTTCACAGTTATGGTGTCGCCTTTTTTCACCGCAGGTTTGGACTGTAAAACCAAACCCTTTTGCGCCTTTTCCAGATTGAGAAGCAATTTGTTTAATGCTTCGGCACTTGCATCGGAAGAGACTTTGCAGGCAGCGTTATATGCATCGGAAAATATCTTCCAGCTTCCGGGCGTATAGCCCGCCCCGTTCGTATGATAAATATTCTGCGCTTTTTTTACGGCTTCTGCAAGCTTCTCCTGCGCCGTCTTCAGCTCTCCTTTTGCAGCATCCAAATTCTGCTGTGCCGCCGTCAGCGCTTTGAAAGCCTGCCAAAAATCTTCTGCCGTCTTACCGTTTTCTGCCGCCTCTTCTGCATTTGCGCGCGCAGTTGTAAATTCTGTCCAAATACCGGCATCAATTCCTGCGGATGAAGTATCTTTTGCGGCTTTTTCCAATGCTGCCCTTAAATCATTTTTTATCACATCCGCGGATTTCTTTACAAGCGCCGCATTCCCGGCACGCAGAGCGTCTGTTTTCTGATACAAAACCGAATGCCGTACACTTCCCGCTGCAGCCGCTTCGCAGCCTGCAAGAGCCTGTGTAAGCTGGTCAAAAGATTCCTGTATATACATTCCCTCATTTTCTTTGGCATTGACAGCCGCCTGATATTCGTTCATAAATTCTTCATACGCCAGAGCATAAATCGGCTCTGTCTTCGTATGAGAAGCATCATTACTGCACTGATAGATCCATACACCATTTTCCGTTTCCGTAACTGCCCGGCTGAGAGAACCCGCATCCCAAGTATGACCAAAAGCCAAAACTACTTCTCCTTCCTCTATCATACCATGGCATTTTGTGCAGACCTGATCTCCTGTATATCCGTCTTCCTCACAGGATTCTGCAAGTTGATTCTTCCTGACGACATTGTGGGAGCAGCCCGCATCCGGCTGCGGATGGTCTTTTGTCACCCAGATTCTGTAGCTTACGCCATTCATTACAGCCTGCGTTATCCCCTCGCCAACTCCGGTAAACGTGAGAACCGAAACAATCGACCGATTCTCCAGATTTACATGTTTCGTCTGGTTATATTTACCGTTTGTCGGATAGAGAATCATGATATTGCCGTCATCCCAGATGTAAGCGATCAGGTAACGCCCGCCGTTTTTAATTCCGGATGCTCCGGATACTTTCCGGTATCCCGGAATGATATCTCGATCAGAAGCCTCTTCCTGTTTCTCCAGAAGCGTCAGCTCATAACCCGTATCATTTGCCTGAAACTGGCTGTTTCTGTTGAAATTCATCTGCGGAGCATAGAACATTACATATCCTCCATTATTCTGCTGTCTGATATAGAACGTATCTTTGCCCGATACAGGAGATACCTGCATATTTGCAGCATTTACATTGAAAAAACTATCGGCTCCCGCATTTGTCAGGTATAGATTTTTTGTTTCATTTTTGATCTGCCAGTCATTTCCGGATGCGGTAAATGTAAATTCTGCATCCGAAATATTCAGAGACTTATCCACGGTTTTTACAAAACTGTCCAAGCTGGAGTCAGAGTCGATTCCGCTGTGACTGCACATTCCAAGATAGCTGTTTTTCACCACAGACACAGATGCCGTAGAAGCATCCGGCTCTGTATCGATAGTTACATCCCCTTCATATGACAATGTGTAGTCCTCTCCTTCTGCAACTTCCACTTTAATCGGAGCGCTGCCGAATGCTCCGTCTGGAACGACCTCTTTGACGTCATAGCTGTTAAAAAAGATTCCTCCTCCGTTGCCTTTTTCCCACAAAAGAGCAAGGGAACCGTCTGCCTGTTCCGTCAGACAGCAATATGCAAAAGCTCCTCCGCCAAGCGAATACGCATTCTTTAATTCCATCGTATGATTTTCGTCGTCATTTACCAGAAACGTATGTATTTTTCCGTTGGCACGTCCGTTCGAAGTCGGGCACGCTACCATAATCGCCTGTTTTCCATCAATCTTTTTAGAATAAGAAATAGCGGACACATTACAGCCGGAGGTGACTGAAACTCTGGTATTTACAGGACGCTTGAAGTGATATTCGCCGGTTTCATCTTTTTCTGCATCTGCATAACAAATTGCATTATTTCCGTTACGGAAAAACATACGCAGCGTGCCCTTCCCATCTTCAATCTCCACAATTTCATTTTCGGAAGACCACATATCCGGTATATCCTCTGTCCGTTTCCAGGTTTTTCCGCGATCGCTGGAATAGACGATGCTTGCATTTTCCTGTTCGCCCTGGATGGTGCCGCTGTTGTCATATACGCCGAATACGATCGTTCCGTCGCTGGTAACGATACCCTGTCCCGGTGAAACCAGTATGGCATGCTCATTTTCATGTCTTTTGACCTGATCGTTAATATCCACCGGATCTGTCCAGGTTCTTCCATGATCTTTGGAAGTGACCATCCAAATATGGGCAATACAATAGATATGGTACTTCGAGCCTTCATAGTATACGTTCTGCTGTACTTTTCCGAGAGGATCCATATTTACCTCCGTAGCCGAACCAACCTGATTCTGTTCTAAGCTGTTGATGTATTCTCCATGATCGTTGACGGAATAAATATTATACCATTCATCCACGCCATAACCTGTCGGCGCATGATCTTCTCTCTTTAGGATCGGAGCATATCCGTCTGTAAAATCCCCCACATAATACGGATATGTAATAAGGTCTTCGTCAGTCGGTTCGGTCAGAACCTTTGTATAATCCTCTGTTAAAGCAAGTCTGCGTTTACCGTCTACCGTGACATATCCCGTTCCGGTTCCTACGCTTCCGGTACATGGAAGATTTTTATTGTTTCCAATGTAATTTTCTACGTCTCTTCCCTCTTCATGTGCATACTGATGCCTGTTCTGATAAAGCGTAGTCGCTCCGGTAGGATTAACATCCGCAAAACAATACACCGTCCCGTCCGGTCCCTCCAGGATACAGGAATCAATGATTGTAGTTGCATCGCTCCAATAAGGAGCGCTGGTATTCCGACCCGAAAAGCCATTGCTGTCCGGGAAAAAAAACGGAAAGCTGTAGTTCCATGTTTTTCCGCCGTCGCTGGATACGGAAGCGATAATATCCAGCCCGCCGCCGTCTGCAGCATATTCCCATCTTGCATCTGCGGTTCCGATCAGATCTCCGTTTTCCAATGTGATGAAAGTAGGAATACGAAAGTTTTTACTTCCCGCCGTTTTTGTAGCAAACGGCTGATCCAGTGTCACATTACTGTCGGACACGGACAGGCTGCACGCCTTTTTCGGCGTTGGTTTCTGATACGCCGGAGAGTCTG
>OFFT01001277.1_pt1 | contig 15478 bp, 11 predicted proteins | sample 1521581 | NCBI WGS metagenome assembly OFFT01 (sample SAMEA3504084, study PRJEB24116) | mouse gut metagenome | biome: mouse gut; feature: mouse-associated habitat; material: faeces | place: Denmark | collected 2011
GAAATGTGTTGAGTATTACGGCGGGCGTATTCAGGGAATCAATGCTATTTTCAGTGCGGTGAATAAGGCGCGTTCCATTGAAGTAAAGTCTATATTTACCCAGAAGGATATTCCGGATTACCACACCTACGAATTTCACAATTGTCCCATGTGCAAGAATAACCAGAAGGTGGATGCTATTGTGAATACCTTTGGATATAGTAAGATTGAGTAAAAGGACAGCTGGATAAAAATATTTTACATAGCAATGTACGGGCCGGAGTACGGCCAAAGACCCTTCGATAAAACCGGGAATTTCGGTGCGGAGGGTCTTTTTGCGCTTGGGAAGGAGAGGATGTTTGGGAAAGAGAAGGTTACATTTTCAGGCCGGATATTTTTCACCCCGGTTGAATTTACTCCATCAATGTGATAAATTATACCTTAACAGAGATCGGCGCCCATCACGGAGAAGGGATGCGGCGGCAGGACCCGAGTGATATACTTTAAGATATTTTGCGGACATACATAAGACAGCCAGGAGGAGATTCATGATGGTACGGGAATATTTGGAGCAGAATGTGTATGAAGCTCTCAGAAAACGGCTGAAATTTATTTTTGAGGAATTTGATAATATTTACGTCTCATTTTCAGGAGGAAAGGACAGCGGGCTGCTTCTCAATCTGGTATTGGATTACCGGAAAGAGCATTTTCCAGGAAAGCGCATCGGCGTATTCCATCAGGATTTCGAGGCTCAATATACGGTGACTACGGAATATGTGAAGCGGACCTTTGAACGTCTGAAAAAGGAGCCGAAGGTGGAGCTTTACTGGGTGTGTCTTCCCATGGCAACCCGAACGGCTGTGGGAAGCTATGAAATGTACTGGTATCCCTGGGATGACAGGAAGGAAGAAAGCTGGGTCCGGGAGCTTCCCAAGGGGGAATATGTAATACATATGGGGAAGAATCCCATGACCACCTATCACTACCGGATGCACCAGGAGGATCTGGCCAAGCAGTTCGGCCGGTGGTACCGAATGGCTCACGGCAATGAGAAAACCGTCTGCCTTCTCGGTACAAGGGCCAATGAATCTTTGCAGAGGTACAGCGGATTTTTAAATAAGAAGTATGGTTATCACGGGGAATGTTGGATCAGCCGAACTTTTAAGGATGTGTGGTGTGCCTCTCCCATGTACGACTGGTCCTTAGAGGATGTGTGGCATGCCAATTATATATTTGCGTATGATTACAATCATTTATATGATCTCTACTATAAGGCGGGTCTGAAGGTGTCTCAGATGCGCGTGGCCTCTCCCTTTAATGACTATTCCAAGGATTCTCTCAATCTTTACCGGGTGATTGACCCGGAGATCTGGGTAAAGCTGGTGGGGCGTGTCCAGGGAGCCAATTTTGCCGCTATTTACGGGAGGACCAAGGCCATGGGATACCGGAATGTGACGCTCCCCGAAGGGCATACCTGGAAGTCCTACACGCAGTTTCTTCTGGATACCCTGCCGGCCAGGCTTCGGAACAATTATGTGAAAAAGTTCAATACCTCCATAAAATTTTGGCATGAGACGGGAGGCGGCCTGGACGAGGAAACCATCCAGGAGCTTTTGGAGCACGGCTACCACATCCGGCGGAACGGAGTGTCAAACTACACATTAAGCAGAAAGTCGCGGATTGTGTTTATCGGGAAGATTCCGGATCACACGGATGATATTAAAACTACCAAAGATATTCCAAGCTGGAAGCGGATGTGTTATTGCATTTTGAAAAATGATCATACCTGCCGGTTTATGGGCTTTGGAATCAGCCGGCAGCAGCAGAAGCAGATAGACGCTATCCGCAGCAAGTACAAAAGCCTGGAGGAACTCAAATAACGGCAGGCGGCTGACAAAAATATGCTGTTTGCAGAACTGAAATTAGGAGACGGAAGATGAAATCAAAAAGCCCTGTTTATCAGGTAATATCCGTGCCGATCGGAAAGATTGAGCCAAATACCTACAACCCCAACACAGTAGCCCCGCCGGAGATGAAGCTTCTTTACGACAGCATCCGGGAGGACGGTTACACGATGCCAATTGTCTGCTATTATGATAAGACCAGAGATGTGTACATTATTGTGGATGGCTTTCACCGCTATCGGGTGATGCTGGACTACCCGGATATCTATGAGAGAGAAGAGGGGATGCTCCCCGTGTCGGTAATTGATAAGCCCATTGACCAGAGAATGGCCAGTACAATCCGGCATAACCGCGCCAGGGGAAGCCATGATGTGGATTTGATGAGTAATATCGTAAAAGAACTGCATGAGCTGGGCCGTTCGGATGCCTGGATATCAAAACATCTGGGCATGGACAAAGATGAAATTCTGCGCCTAAAACAAATTACGGGTCTGGCTGCGCTGTTTAAAGATATAAAGTTTGGAAAAGCCTGGCGGCCTGTTGATGAGTGAGCCGCACAAGCTTCAAACACGCTCTAGGCAAGGTGCTTTCTGACAATTTCACGGACTGTGGCAAAGATATAAGGCTTGATTTCGGAAAGCGGAACAGGCTGGCGGTAAAGGATGGGATTGTAAATACTTCCGCTGATTAGCTCCGCAATCATATATATCATGATTTCCGGCTGTTTTAGCGCCTGGCCGGATTCCGTGATAATCTGTGTATAAATTTCATATACGTTTTTCTCGGAAGACGGGTCAGGTTTTGCTATGGCAGTTTTGAAAATCCCCCAGCTTAAATGTTTGGAAATTAATATAAGGAGGGAGGGAGCAGCTTCCAGGCAGTCAATGATGTGGCTGCAAAGAAAGATAACCTGATCTTCGAAACTTTCCGGCTTTTCCTGACGCATGGACAGGTAGGCTGCCTGAAAGAGCTGATTTGCCTTGTGGGAAATCAGCTTGTTTCGTAAATCATATTTGTCGGTAAAATAAAGGTAAAAAGTTCCTTTGGCTACTCCGGCATGTTCTACAATATCCGAAATAGATGTCTTTTGGATACCCTTTGAGACAAAGAGCTCAAAAGCGGTATTTAAAAGAGCATCTCTCTTTTTTTGTTTATTTATCTCCAGTTTGCTCATGACAGCGCTCCCTTCTTTTCACCATTATCAAATAAAAATAACCGGAAGTCAATCAAAAGTTTGCATATTCCGGCGTGCCGCAGCGCAATCAGATTGCGGAGCTTATAGGAATTAGTCGGATGAAAAGAAGTAAAAAGGGCTTGCATTTTATTATCTTATTATATATAATAAACAATAAGAGAAAACGAAACGAGTTAGATAACCGGCAACTAAAAGTTCAAGCGAGTTCTTCGAGATACATTCTATGAGTTTCAAGCAATCATTCATTGCACCTAACCCTGAATTTACACGACGCATTTTTTTCGTTTTCTCTGATAAGGCGGGCAGAGAGACCGGAGATATCCTGGTATTTGGCTGCCGGCCGGCCATACAATCATATAAAAAGCCGGACCGAAGGTAATATATCACATTTGCAGCCAGTTTACACAACAGGCTGGCGGCCTGCCAATGATTCTGTGCAGGGATTTTGGCATACAAAGAAATATCGGAAAGGCGCAGGAAGGGATGTGACAATGGAATAAAAGATAAGAACAAGGTCAAAGCACAGCAGTTGTGTAAGGAGTTGCAGCAGTATAAGAAAGAAGGTATCCGGCTTTTGCTGAATGGGTCTCCCAGCAGCCCGGAGGAGATCGCCCGGACATGTACAATCAGAGAAGACAGATGCTATATGAGGGATTATATCAGCAACGACTCCAATGAAATATGGGGAATCGGGTTTGATTTTGTAAAAGACATAAAATAAGAGTTTCCGGAAGGCAGTCCCCTTTACAGTCACCCAGGAACAAAAGAACATCTGTTTTATCTCATATGGAAATGTGAAGTAAGAACAGAAAAAATGTCGAAATAAGTCATTATCCGGCGGAAAGTGTGTTATAATTAAATTGCTGCGATACAAAAAAGGGTTTGGAGGTACAATGGATGAAAAAAAAGGCAGTGCCGATACTTGCGGCAGTCGTACTGATTGTGATTGTCGCGGCAATTGGCATCATAAGCAAGATTGTGGAACGATATACGCCCTCGGATGAAGTCATGCCTTCAGCAGAATATTTTGGCGTGCAGGAGGGGAGTGGTCTGGCTTTGATCATTCAGGATGAGCTGGTTCACTATAAGGGGATTCTGGATAATGGAACGCCCTACCTGGATTATCAGGCAGTTAAGGAATATTTGAATGACAGATTCTACTGGGATTCCAGTGCAAATTTGATGGTCTATACTACGCCTACGGATATTATCAATATTCCGGCAGGCGGGAGCAGCTACACATTGTCCGGGACGACGCAGGATGCGGGATATCCTATTGTAAAAGTGAATGGGAACCAGGCATATATTGCAGCTGCATTTGTTCAGCAGTATACCAATATAGAGTTTTCCAGGAAGGAGAATCCGGAGAGGCTGATTATTACGAACCAATGGGGCGAGAGGGAATACGCTGATTTGAAAAAAGATGAGGCAGTCAGATATCAGGGCGGGATTAAGAGCCCGATTCTTACGAATGGAATAAAGGGCATGAAGCTGGCAGTGCTGGAGAAACTGGATGACTGGACGAAAGTGATGACTGAGGATGGGTACATAGGCTATGTGCGTAACAGTAAGCTGGGTGAAAGCTATCAGGAAACAGCGAGCAGGGAATTTGAGGAGCCTGTATACACCAGCATCCGGCGGAATCATAAGATTAACCTGGTATGGCATCAGATAACAAGCATGGAGTCAAATGACAGCCTGCTGAATGATATTGCCGGGATGAAAGGCGTAAATGTAATTTCACCTACCTGGTTTTCTATTATCAGCAATGATGGAGAGATTTCGTCCCTGGTGAGTGAGACTTATGTAACAAACGCACATGCACAGGGATTAGAAGTATGGGCTTTGGTGGATAATTTTAATGAGGCTATTGATACAAAGACCGTGCTGGCATCAAGCGCGTCCAGGGAAAAGCTGGCCAACCAGCTTGTAGCTGCCGCAGTACAGTATAGCCTGGATGGGATTAATATTGATTTTGAGGCAATCCCGGAAGAAGCGGCAGATGGGTATATCCAGTTTATCCGTGAGATTTCCGTGAAATGCCGTAAAAATGGAATTGTGCTGTCTATAGATAATCCTGTGCCGATGCCTTATACGATGCATTATAACAGGAAAGAGCAGGGCATCGTGGCAGATTATGTAATTATCATGGGATATGATGAGCATTATGCTACGTCTCCGGAGGCAGGTTCCGTGGCCAGCATCAACTGGGTTCGGAAAGGAATCGAGAAGACCCTGGAGGAGGTTCCCGCCGAGAAGGTGATCAATGCGGTGCCTTTCTATACCCGGCTCTGGGAAGAACGGCCCAAGACGGAGGAAGAGCTGGCTGAGGAATCAGATTCTGAAGAATTTGTACCTTATATTGTAACCAGCAAGGCCTACGGCATGGACGGAGCAGATCAGATAATAGCTCAGAACGGAGCAGAGAAAACCTGGAATGACGAGTGCGGCCAGTACTATGCAGAGTATACAGCCGACGGCAATACCTATAAGATCTGGCTGGAGGAAGAGGAGTCCATTGAGCGCAAGGCAGCTCTCATTAAGGAGTACAATCTGGCCGGAATTTCCGCCTGGAAGCTGGGCTTTGAGCGCCAGGCTATCTGGGATGTAATTCTGAGATACGTAAATTAAAGCGCAGAAGGTACCCTCTCTTGACAAGGACATACACGGTCGGGAAAGAGTAAATTTTGTGTTCTGCGGCGCTGCTTTCCATCGGCGTACGTTCAGTCATGTAACAAAAAAATCCGCCATATATTTAGACAAACAGAAATATATGGCGGATTTTTTATGGAACTTTTGCAGAGACTTAAGGAGAAAATTGCAGGGAGAAGCCGCAGGATCGGCATGGGGATGGCCCTGCTGGTGCTTGCCAGCGCCTGCTATTTTGCCCGGGGAAGCTTCTGGGAGAGAGCGGAGGGAAGGGCAGAGCGGGAAAAACAGGAAAACACCCGCATGGTGATTATTGATGCGGGACACGGAGGCAACGATCCGGGTAAAATCGGAGTGGACGGAAGCCAGGAGAAGGATTTGAACTTGATTATTGCAGGGAAACTGAAAGATCTTCTGGAGCAGCAGGATTTGTATGTGCTGATGACGCGGGAGGAAGATGAGGGACTGTACGACGAAGGTGCCTCCAATAAGAAGGTCCAGGATATGAAACGGCGGTGTGAGCTGATTAACGGGGAACAGCCTGCTTGTGTAATCAGCATTCATCAGAACAGCTATCATGAGGAGGGAATCCATGGAGCCCAGGTGTTCTACTACGGCACGTCTGCGGAGAGTAAGAAATTGGCGGAGATTCTCCAGGAGGAGCTGGTACGCTTTGTGGATCCGGAGAACCACCGGCAGGCCAAGGCCAACGACACCTACTATCTCTTGAAGAAGACACAAGTTCCGGTAGTGATTGTAGAGTGCGGTTTCCTAAGCAACTGGGAGGAGAGCAAGAAACTCCAGGATGAAAATTACCAGGATCGGCTGGCTTGGGCGGTACATATGGGGGTTATGCGGTATTTGAATCAGTAGTTGCGGTCTTCTTTATTTTTTCCTTTTATAAAACAGAAAATTGGTGTAAGATGAACTTAACATTGCAAAACGCAGACAAAATTGCCAGATAGGAGAAAAAAATGCTGTTCGACATCCTTCCTCCAAACTTTTTCAGCCCTTTGGCCGCACCGGGAAAGGTAGTATACTGGGAGTGTATTTGCCGCCTGTTTGCCGTGACCAATCGGCAGCTTTCCTTTGGTGTGGAACGGGATGTCTTGGTGGATGAGCTGCAGTTTTACTTTGATTCTTCCATGGCGGCGGGACTGCCGGAGGAAGGAGAAGGGGCCGGTGCGGAGGGAATGAGCAGCCGGGATAAAGCAAATTTTATACTCCGCAGGCTGGAAGGATACGGCTGGATTGGTGTGGACACGGATCACAGCTATATCCAGAGAGTAAATTTCCGGGATTATGCAGTGCAGGTGATAAAAACGCTTCTGGCTGTCTCGGAGGAGCGGAAGACAGAATATCAGGGATACATTTATACTATATACAGTTTAGCCCGTGCCGGGAGCGAGAATCCGGGCATCGGGCTTTTGCAGATCATGGAGAATACGGACGCTTTGCTGACCGGTCTTAAAAGCCTCAATGCAAATATCAAGCGCTACATTGACGAACTCACGAAACACAGTACGGTGGCCGAGATTATGGACGCATTGCTGAATGATTATTACAGCAATGTGGTGGACAAGGCTTATCACCGCCTGCTGACTTCGGATAACGTGTCCAAGTTCCGGCCGGAAATCCTGGAACGCTTGGAAGCAAACAGCCGGAGCAGCCGTTTTCTTAATAAGGCATCCGGGGAGATTGCGGAACTTCGGGAAATGTCCCTTGAGGAGGCAAGAGAGCAGGTGCTGTCTATGCTCCATGAGGTAATTGCCGCCTTCCGGCAGATGGATGAGATTCTAAGCGAGATCAACCGGAAAAATACCCGCTACCAGCGTGCGGCGATCAACCGGGCCAGATTTCTTTTGTCTTCTTCGGAGGACATACGGGGGCAGTTAAAAGAAATTCTCACTCATTTGGGAGGGCAGATTACAGAGAAAAAACTGGATTGCAATGCGGTCTATGAACTGGAAGAGACGGACAAGCTTATACGGATTTTTTCCTGGGAGTATCTGGATCTGGATTCTCTGTATGCACCTGTAGAAGGGCGGAAGGAGTTTGTGCCGGAACCCGTGGAGCTTGCCCAGGCGGACGGGGAACTGCGGGAGGAAAAGAGGAGGAAGATGCTGGAAAAGCTGGGACGGATTCTGAGCCCGGAACGGATTGAGGAATATGTGGATGAAATCCTGGGAGATCGGACAGTCATGACGGCATCAGAGCTGCCCCTGGAGGAAGGAGACACGTTTGTCCGGTTGATTTATATCCGCTTGTACGGGCAGAGAAAACGGATGAATTACCAGTTGGAACTAAAAGAGATTACGGAAAAATCCGGTTTCCGGTTCCGGGATTTTCTTATAAAAAGAAGGGAAGATTGAGAATGGACTTATTTGAGGGAATGATGCAAAAGGACCGGGACCAATTCCGCAGAGTCTGCAATAAGCTTATGAGCATGTGCTTTATCGTCCGCCGCAATGAGACGACAAAGAGCGAGTATTATTTTATTCTCCGCATGAGGGAAGTATTTGCCCGCTATCTGGATGTGCTGGGCTACACCCTGGAGATTAACGAGGAGTACGGGGTAATCCAGCTGGTGAACCGGGAAAACTATAACCACCTCAATCTGAAGCTTTATGATTCTATTATTCTTTTAATTCTGCGTATTTTGTATGACGAAAAGAAACGAGAGCTGTCACTGACGGACGTGGTGGTGAATCTGGGAGACATTCAGGAGAAATACTTGTCTTTAAAGATCCGGGAGAAGCAGATTGACAAGACTACCATGAACAATGCCCTGCGTCTGTTCCGGCGGTTCAATCTAGTGGAGCTTCTGGATCGGGATTTGCTTCAGGAGGAGTCGAGAGTTGTCATTTACGATTCCATCCTAATGGCTGTGCGGGTAGAGGATATCAAACGGGTCAGCGATTTGATTAGCCTGTACCGGAAAGGAGAGGAGAAGGGCAATGAAGAAGCTCAAGAAAATCCGGCTGATTAACTGGCACCGGTTTGTAAATGAAACGATAGAGCTTGGAGATTCCGTACTCCTGTCCGGGGAGAACGGTGCGGGGAAATCCACCCTTTTGGATGCGGTGCAGTTTGTGATCACCTGCTCCAAGGCTCATTTTAACAAGGCGGCCCATGAGAAAGGCAAGCGGAACCTCAACAGCTATATGCGCTGCAAGACCGGCCGGGAGGACCGGCCCTTTGAGCGGCTCCGGGAGCAGCCATATTGCACTGGAGTTTTACGACGAGCCCAGGAAGCAGCCCTTTGTGGTGGGCGCTGTCCTGGATTCTGCCTCCGAGGAGAAAGAGCCTAATGCGGCCTGGTATCTGCTGGAAAACCAGACTTTGGCGGACGATCTGTTCCTGAGGGGAAACCAGGTAAAGTCCATTTCCATGTTCCGGGTATCCAACAAGAAAATCAAATATTTTGTTACTACCCCGGCGGAAGGCCGCAGGATGATACAGGCCCGCTTTGGCCGTCTGGAGGATAAGTTTTTTTCACTGATTCCCAAGGCCCTGGCTTTTAAGCCCATCCATGACATCAAAGATTTCGTGTATTCCTATGTATTGGACGAAAAGGAAGTTAATATTGAGGCTTTGAAAGAAAATGTGCGAAGCTACCAGGAACTGGAACGTATCCTGCAGGACGTGAAGGTCCGGATTGCACAGCTGGAGGAGATTCAGCTCAAAGAGGCAGAAGTGGAAAATTGCCTGCGCAGGGACCAGTACCAGCAGTACTATCTGGCAAGGGTGGATGTGGAACTGACCCGGGAGGAGGAGCAGGATGCCGGACGCAGAATCCGCCGTGCGCAGCTTCGCCAAAAGGAACTGGAGGGAGCCCGGCAGCATTTGCAAGGCACCAAAAAGGAACGCCAGCAGACCATTACGGATTTGAATGTAGAGCTGAATGGGGATTCGGACTATCAGGCGCTCCGGGAGCTGGAGCGCAGGGAACAGGAGTTGAAGGCAGCTCTCAAGCAGGATAAAACGGAGTTAAATGAGCTGAAGCAGGCGGCGGAGAAGGCTCTTAAGGCGGCTGTCGCTCTTTTGAAGGTAAAGGATGCGGATGCCTGCATTAGAGAGTATGCCCGCTGCCTGGAGGACCTGGATTCCTGTGAAAGCCTGGCGGAGGTCCAGCTTATCCTGGAAAAAGCCGTTGAATATAAGAAGCAGATGTACGGAAAAGTACAGGAAAGGCTGGCGGAGACGAAGGTTGCCCTGCGGGGAGATGAAAAAGAAATGTCGGAGCTTTCCCATCAGATAGAGCGGCTGGAGAGAAGGCGCATGACTTATCCCAAGGAGGTGACGGAGCTCCGGCAGCGGATAGGGGAGGAGCTTAGGCGGATGGGCCGGAACCGGGAAGCCCGGGTGCTGTGTGAGCTATTAGAGATAGTCAACCCTGCCTGGCAGAATGCGGTGGAGGGTTATCTGGGCAGCCAGAGATTTTATCTTCTGGTGGAGCCCGAAGATTTTGATGTAGCCTTAAGTGTCTACGACAAACTGCGAGAGGGACAGAAGGTATACGGGGCTGGCCTTATCAATACAGGCAAGCTTGAAGAATACGCGGAGGCTCCGGAAGGGACCTTGGCGGAAATGGTAACATCCAAGAGCATTTGGGCCAAGCGGTATGTGAACATGGTGCTGGGCCGGGTACACAGGTGCCGGAAATATCAGGATCTAAAGCTTCATTCCATTGCCATTACCAGGCAGTGTATGCGTTACCAGAACCATGTGGTCAGCGCCATCCGGCCGGAAATCTACGAGACTCCCTATATCGGTGCGGAGGCTTACCAGAGGCAGCTTCAGCAGTGCCGCAGGAAACAGGCAGCCTTGGAGGCCCAGATGGAACAGCGCCGGGGCCGTATCCGAAACCTGGAGTTTGTCACAGGTCCTCTGGATACGGCATCCGATGTGGATGTGAAATACCGTCTTTCCTCTCTGGAAGCCAAGCGCAGGCACGAGATGCAGCTTATGGACTGCCGCAAAAGCATGAGCCAGCTGAAAGCAGATCAGACTCTGCTCCAGAAGAGGGTGCATCTGGAGGAACTGCAGCATAGCCTGGATGAATTGGAGGAAGAGATTTTAAAAACGGAAAACCAGAAGGGACAGGCCCAAAAGGAGGAAGAACAGCAGAAAGAACGTTTGACGGAGCTTCTGGAAAGCCTGGGCAGGCAGCAGGCGTATCTGGCAGAATTGGCGGAAAAGCTTGGAGCCGACGAGGCCGTCTGCAGGAGAGAGTATGAGAAACTGCGGGAAGAACGGGAGCTTAAGCGGTTTAAGGAAAATTTTGAACGGGCCAGGAAGGCCAACTGGTCCCGGAAAGAGGCCGTGGAAGCGGATATGGTGAAACTTATGCGGGCCTATAAGATTGCCCATGATTTTGGAGCTGCTGATTCTTTGGAGGGCTGGCCGGAGTTTGCGGCGGAATATGAGAAGCTCAAGAATTCCCAGCTTCTCTCCTATGAGGAAAAAGTATATAAGGCAAGACAGGCAGCGGAAGAGGAATTCCGGGAACAATTCCTGTCACGCCTTCAGGAAAATATTAAGCAGGCGCAGTTGGAGTTTAAGGAGCTGAACCGTTCCCTAAAAGAAATTCATTTCAGTCAGGAACAGTATGAATTTCTATATGAGCCCAGCAGGCGTTTGAAGAAATACTATCAGATGATTATGGACGACTTTAATGTTCTCCAGGGAGAATCTATTTTCAGCGGCCTGTTCCGGGAAAATCACAGAGAAGTTATTGAGGAACTTTTTGAAAAGCTGGCTTTTGACGATGACAACAGTGCCAGGACCCTGGAGGAATATACGGATTACCGGACCTACATGGACTATGATATCAAGATATCGGCTTCGGACGGCAGCTATATGCTTTACTCCAAGGTCAGCCGGGAAAAGAGCGGCGGCGAGACCCAGACGCCTTTCTACATTACGGTAGCGGCTTCCTTTATGCAGTTATATCGGAACAGCATCGGAGGGGATGCTGTCGGCTTAGTAATGCTGGATGAGGCTTTCAACAATATGGATGATGAGCGTATCGCCGGCGTATTGGAATTCATGACCCACTCCAACCTGCAGGTGGTAATTGCTGCTCCTCCGGACAAGATCCAGTATATCGGTCCGGCCGTGAAGAAGGTGCTGCTGGTGCTTCAGGACGGGAAAACAAGTTATGTGGAGGACTTTACCAGGCCGGCTTAGACAGGATTTCAGAAAGAGGTGGGAAGGCTTATGAGACGTTACGGTGAAAAGATTCTGCACGCGTTATTAGACAAGTATGAAAACAGCCTTCTTTACAGGGGTGAGAATAAGCGGAACCAGACCATTGGTTTTGCGGTAAAAAAGAGTACCCTTCCCGAATACTTTGACGAGACCTCCCAAGAGTACGCCGTGATTCATGCGCAGCTTTGGGAATTGGAGGATAAGGGCTTTCTGCTCCTGCACTGGAAGGACGGAAAGGAAGGGCATATTCTGGAGCGCTGTACTCTGCAGGCGGAGCAGGTTTCAGGGGCCTATGAATTTTTGAGCCGCTATCCCAAGAGGGAGAAGGAAGAGAGACTTATCCGAATCTGCCGGGATTTTGCGGGAAAGCATCCTCTTCTCGACCGCTTCCTTTTGGAACTTCAGCGGCGCCTGGAGCAAGGAGAGTCCGCGGGGCAGCTTGCAGACCTGGATGCTCCTCAGGAACTAGAAGCGTGCTGCTGCCTGATGCTGCAGATTTTAAATAACCAGGAAGATATGTTCCTCCGGGAATTTTCCATCCGTTACTGCAATGACTCAAAAACCGCGGAGAAAGAGGCGGGCAGGGCGGCGGGACTGATTGCACAGTTTTCGGAAAATCAAGAATTGGAGGGGCTCACTGGGGAGGAAATTCTGGAGGAGTACCATATTTTCAAGAATCCCTCCTGGGTGATGATCAAGGGAAGGGGCGTTTTCCGGATAGGAAGGGAAGGGATGCGCCTCCGCCTGGAACAGCTTGCGGACGGTATCGGTCTTTCAAGCAGGGATTTAGGGGAGATATTCTGGGAAGAGAGAAACGCACCCAAGCAGGTTGTGACCATTGAAAATCTTACATCTTTTCACCGCTGGCAGGAGGCGGACACGCTGGCTGTCTATTTGGGCGGTTATCACAACCGAGCAAAAAGGGACTTTTTAAAGAAGCTGTACCGGGTCTATCCCCAAGCGGAATATACCCACTTCGGGGATCTGGACTGCGGCGGATTCCGCATTTGGAAGGATCTGCGGGTAAAAACAGGGATTCCTTTTGAGACACGGTATATGGATTTGGACACGTATATGCAGTATGAAAGATACGGAAAGAAGCTTACGGATCATGACAGGAAAGAGCTGGGAAAAATGATGCAGGATCTCTTTTTTGAAGGGCAGTGGGAGCTGTTTGGACGGATGCTGGAGCGGGGAGTGAAGGTGGAGCAGGAGTGTGTGAAAGCGGGCGTAATATCGCCGAAATAGACTATGGATTAAAACATTTCATATGTGATGAATAAATCTTAGCCGATTAAATGAGCTGGAAAGGAATCTTATGGAAAAAACACTTATTTATTACAATCAGAATGCAGAAGATTTTAATCAGGGCACAGTCTATGTGGATTTTAAGGCCACCCAGGACCGCTTTTTAAATAAACTGCCCGGTGCATGCCATATTTTAGACTTTGGCTGCGGTTCCGGCAGGGATACGAAATACTTTTTATCTCAGGGACATAAGGTAACGGCGACAGACGGATCGGAGGAATTGTGTAAGCTGGCCAGCGGATATACCGGTATTCGGGTGAAACATATGCTGTTTCAGGATTTGGACGAAGAAAATACCTATGATGCAGTTTGGGCCTGCTCTTCCATCCTCCATTTAACATATAATGAGTTGAAAACAGTTCTCAATAAGATGGCGCAGGCGGTACGCAGGAGAATAGCCACATGAATCATATCCTACAAAACATCTTCCGGGCCATCCACGAGGGAAGATTTCTGAAAATCGAATACCGGAACAGGGAAAATCAAATTACAAACTACTGGATCGGCATCCGTGATTTGAATGCAGCGCAGCGCCGTCTTTTTGTGGACGGTCTTCACACGGGAAAATATACATTGGCCCCTTTGGAGCATGTTTACATAGATTCTATTTTGTCTTCTGAGGTGATCGAGGGTTCTTACTGCGAGGTGAACGAACAGCTTGTCCGGGATATTTACCTTCATCCTCACAAATACAAAAATATCTTCAATCACGCAGCCAACCTGAAAATCCTGAACTATCTGGAAATGTGCAACCGCCTGGACTGTGTGCCTTATTATTCTGATTTTGAATTGATCCGTTATCTGGACAGAGAAAGCTTCCAGGAAGAATTTTATGAGCTGAGTGATGAACAATTCCGTATGCTTGTAAAATACTTTCAGATGAAGACGGAAGAAACCCGTCCCGACGGCCGTTTGACCATGCAGCAGCTTGCTATGAATGTCCTAAGCATTCACACAAATAAAGGGCTGTATGTGCTGGCTTACAGGAGCCTGCGCCTGGATGTGAAACGCAGGGTGCTGCGGCCGGACGAGGACATTACCATCTGTACGGAATATACGGTTGACGGCACAGTAGAGAGCATCCGCAGATACATGGATGCGGATGAGTATGAGCTTTTGGGAAATTTTGAAGAACATCAGGAGCGGATTAAAGATTCCATCACCCGCCATAACCGGTCCGTACTGGCTGTGGACGATATGCCTTACATCATAGGCCTTGGCATGGACATAGCCCTGGACCTTCACAAGGAATATCAGGCTATTATGAAGATGTACGAGAAAGACAAAGTTCCCGTACCCATCCAGGCATTCTTCGGGGATCTTTTAAATCGTCCGGTGCGGAAAAAAGCCTGTCCTATCACTCTTTTCGATAAGCGCATTAATCTGGATCAGCTTCTTGCCATTAACAACGCCATGAAGTACCCCGTAGCCTATATCCAGGGACCGCCGGGAACGGGCAAGACCAATACCATTCTCAACACCATTTTAACAGCATTTTTCAATGAAAAGACCGTGCTGTTTACTTCCTACAACAATCACCCCATCAACGGTGTGTTTGAAAAGCTTTCTTCGCTCAAATACCACGGCCGCAGAATCCCCTTTCCGGTTCTGCGCCTGGGGAATGTGGACAAGCTCCGGGAAGCCATGGATTATTTAAAAGAGCTGTATCTTCGGACTAAGGATATTACCGTATTTGAGTCCACTCTGGACAAGCGGAAGGACGATCGCATCCAAAGGGCAAAGGAGCTCTCAAGCCTTCTCGCCCGTTATGAAGAAGTACTGGATCTGAAGGAGCGCCGGGAGACCCTCTGCCGGATGGCGGAATATCAGAGCCAGCTAAAGGGAGCTATCAGTCTCCTTCCCTTCCAGGCAGATCTGCAGGGAAGGCAGTTAGAACGGGTGAGCAGGAAAATCAGCGAAAAGGGGCAGATTACGGATCAGGAGGCCCTGGAACTTTTGGAGGACAATGAGGAGGAGCTTTACAAATATCTGTATTATATCTCCGCAAAATACATTCAAAGGCTGGGGGAACCCAAATATGAGGACTTGCGGAAAATTTTGTTTGATGGGGAAGGGGAAAAGCAGCTTAAGGCTTTTTCTAAATATCTGAGCAAATCGGAGCATGTGAAAAAACTGCAGCGGGTATTTCCGGTGATCATTACCACCTGTATCTCTGCCCACAAGCTTGGAAAGCCGGAGCCCCTGTTTGACATGGTAATTATGGATGAAG
>OFFT01001279.1_pt1 | contig 15465 bp, 18 predicted proteins | sample 1521581 | NCBI WGS metagenome assembly OFFT01 (sample SAMEA3504084, study PRJEB24116) | mouse gut metagenome | biome: mouse gut; feature: mouse-associated habitat; material: faeces | place: Denmark | collected 2011
TCTTTTTCATGATCTGCAGATTTTTCGCTCCTGTCCTTGCCATACTGGTGCTCTTATTACTTTGGCGGTTAAAAATCGACAATGCCTGTGGCTTTTCGGATGAATATCTGGTATCATATAATTATGGAGATAATTAATTTGAAAACGGTATCGCCCGAAACAAGAAAAATCATAAAAAAGCAAGTGATATCGCTTATAAAAAAAGGAAGAAAACAATCTGAAATTGCAGATACAGTCGGCATTTCCCCACAGGCGGTTAAAAGAATATCCAGTGCATACAAGAAGGAGGGCACTGCATGCCTCAAGGAGAAAAAACGCGGGCGCAAGTTTGGCGAAAAACGCCAACTGACACTGGTACAGGAAAAAGAAATCCGCAGGATACTGATTGACAAATCACCTGACCAGATGAAATTAAGCTTTATGCTTTGGACACGTGCCGCCGTGTGCCAGCTGGTTGAGGAAAAATACGGCATCACCATAACACTGCGTAATATGAGCGAATACCTCAAGAGATGGGGGATGACCTGCCAGCGCCCTACCAGAAAGGCATATTTCCAAGACAATGTTAAGCTGGATGCTTTTATGCATGAAACATACCCGGCAATTGTAAATAAGGCAAAAACGGAAGATGCCGTGATTTTTTGGGGCGATGAGACGGGGATCAACAACCAGGCTTACCATGTGTCCGGCTTTGCACCAAAGGGTCAGACACCCGTCGTGCCATCTTATTCAAAAGTGGAAAAAATAAACATGATATCGGCCATCAGCAATCAGGGAAGATGCCATTTCCTGTGCTATGGGGAGAACATGACGCAGCAGAGATTTATAGACTTTATGGAACGCCTTGTTAAAGACACGGACAGGAAAGTCTTATTTATAGTGGACAATTTAAAAGTGCATCATGGAAAGATGGTTGAAGGATGGCTTTCAGAACATAAAGATGAGATCAAGCTGTTCTTCACATCACCCTACTCACCGGAAATAAACCCTGATGAATACTTAAACCACAGTCTGAAACAGAACATACACAGCGGGATAATTCCGCATACAAGGGAGCAAATGCATAATAAAACAGAAGAGTTTATGCATGGATTACAGAAATGTGAAGAGAAAGTATCCTGCTATTTTCGGCATCAAAAGCTAAAATACATTGAAAAATATGGCTATTAAAAATGTCGATTTTTAATAGCCGTAGTAATATTACACAAACCAATGCCCTTTTACGGCCAAGTATGTACCGATACTGGAGGAGATGGCAAAGGCCAGGAACGCAGTGTTTCAGTCTGTACATATCCAGACCAGAGAGGATGCACAGAATGCCCCTTCGCCCTTTACAACCTTTTCCCTTTTCTATGACGGGCAGCTTGTGACACATGAAATCCTGTCGGAGAAGAAATTTGATAAAATCTTAGTGGATAAAGGGGTGTGAAAAGTGATTTACTTAAGAACAGACAATCAAATTCAGACGGGAATCATTGATTTAAGGCATACGCTGAACGATTTTCTGAAGGATCCGGGCCGTTGCGGTTATAGGGTCTATCAGAGAGAAGAAAAGAAAAAGCATGCAGGAGAAATAATATGTGCGGCAGATAATTAGCATAAATTACCGCTTGAAATCCAAACGTTTGTTTGCTAGTATTTTCTCGTGGAGGTGAACGTACGTTTGAAAAATATCATTTTTCATATTGATGTAAACTCGGCCTTCCTTTCCTGGGAGGCCGTTTATCGTCTGGCACACAAAGGAGAAAAACAAGATTTAAGGGAAGTGGTATCTGCGGTAGGAGGGGATGCTGCTTTGCGCCGCGGAATTATACTGGCAAAGTCTATTCCGGCGAAGAGCTATGGGATCAAGACCGGAGAAACCATTTTGGAAGCGCAGAGAAAATGCCGGGAACTGGTATTGGTTCCGCCCAATTATCGCCTGTATGAGAAATGCTCCGGGGCTTTTATGGAAATTTTGCAGAAGTACTCAGATGCAGTAGAACCCTACAGCATCGACGAGGCCTTTGTAGATATGAGCACAAGCTGCCGTCTCTTCGGCACGCCGGAGGAGACGGCGGAGCAGATCAAGGACCATATCCGAAAAGAACTTGGGTTTACGGTTAATATAGGGGTGTCCAGCAATAAGCTGCTTGCAAAAATGGCTTCGGATTTTCAGAAACCGGACCGGGTGCATACCCTGTATCCCGAAGAGATCCAAAAGAAAATGTGGCCCCTTCCCGTATCGGATTTGTTCTTTGTGGGACGGGCAGCGGCCGGCCGGCTTTTCTCTGTAGGAATCAGGACCATCGGAGAGCTGGCAAAGGCGGATCCGGCCTGGCTGAAAAGTATGCTTAAGAAGCAGGGAGAGCTGATCTGGGGTTTTGCCAACGGGATCGATCTTTCTCCGGTGCTGGAAAATCCGGCAGGAAATAAGGGCTATGGAAACAGCACGACCACGCCTTTTGATGTGGCGGATGAGGAGACGGCGGATCGGGTGCTTTTGGCACTTTGCGAGCTGGTGGGGGGCCGTCTGCGGGCGGACCGGGTGCAGGTATGCGTGGTGTCTGTGGGAGTCCGGTATACGGATTTTGTTTATGTCTCCCACCAGAAGAAGCTGCAGAGTCCCACAAACCTGACGCTGGAGCTCTATGGGGCAGCCCGCCGGCTGTTCCGTGAATTGTGGAACCAAAGACCTGTCCGTCACTTAGGAGTGCATACAAGCGGGGTAAGCGGTTCAGATACAGGGAGACAGTTAAGCATTTTTGATGAAATTGATTATGAGAAGCTTGGCAGGATGGATCAGACAGTAGACGGGATTAGGAAGCGCTTTGGAGAGGATGCGGTGAGGCGGGCGGTATTCCTTGAGCAGCCCGCGGATGATAGGAACGGAGGAAGAGGAGATGGCATTTGGAATTGGTACAAACCGGCCGGAAGCGGACGCGGGCAGTGTCAGGGGAATACAGGAGAAAATTGCCTGTGAGTGCTGGTTTACCAGCACAGGAAAAGTGCTTCCGCTGATGCTGAAAATACAGGATGAAAATGGGGAGATTCAGACAATCCGGGAGATTACGGTGCATTCCCAGGAAAAGAAACGGTATGCGGGAGTGCCCTCTATAGAATATGACTGTACGCTGGTGCTCCATGGACAAAGCATAAGGGCATGGCTGATTTATTATCAGTCAGAAAACTGCTGGGTTCTCAACTTCCGCTGAACGTACAGGAGAAGATTTCCGCAGTTTTTCTGCATCTATGCAATATGGAATAAAAAGGTTGACAAAAGAATATTAAAATGATATGATTTTAATATCAAATTGAATGGAGGGAATAAGGATGCAGGAAAAGATATTAGATAAGAAAAGAAACGGACTGGCAATGCTGTTGCTTATCATTTTGGTTTATGCGGCAGGTATCGCATGCTTTGTATGCGGTGTGGTTCAATCGGAAAAGAATACAACGGCGCTTTCATTGGCCATGTCCATTGTAGGAGGGTTCTGGATAGGGGCAGGCTGGATTCCCCTTATGGGCCTGAAAGTCCTGAAACCGCAGGAGGCTCTGGTACTGACGCTTTTCGGAAAATACGTAGGTACGTTAAAGAAGGAAGGGTTTTATTATGTGAATCCTTTTTGTACCGGTGTCAATCCGGCAGCCCGGACCAGGCTCGGCCAGAGCGGAGATGTAGACGGAGGCTCCGGGAAGACCCTGGTGATTTCCGGGGGAGCCGGCACGCTGAACACGGAGTCCATAGGAAAGAAAATTTCCATGAAAATTATGACTCTTAATAACAGCAGGCAGAAAATCAATGACTGTCTGGGAAATCCCGTGGAAATCGGAATTGCCGTGACCTGGCGGGTGGTGGATACGGCCAAGGCCGTTTTCCAGGTAGACAATTACAAAGAGTACCTTTCTCTTCAATGCGACAGTGCTTTGCGGGACATTGTGCGGATTTATCCCTATGATGTGGCGCCTAATGTGGATACCACGGGGGACGGTGTGGCCGACGAGGGGAGCCTTAGGGGCTCCAGCGAGATTGTGGCTTCCCGGATCCGCAATGAGATTCAGAAAAAAGTGGCGGAAGCCGGACTGGAAGTTCTGGAAGCCCGGATCACCTATCTGGCATATGCGCCGGAGATTGCAGCCGTGATGCTCCAGAGACAGCAGGCGTCAGCAATTATAGACGCCCGGAAAATGATTGTGGACGGCGCTGTAGGAATGGTAGAGATGGCACTGGAGCGCTTAAGCGAGAAGAATACAGTGGAACTGGACGAAGAGCGGAAGGCGGCTATGGTATCGAATCTTCTGGTAGTTCTCTGCGGAAACCATGATGCACAGCCGGTAGTCAATTCCGGCAGCCTGTATTAAGTATGGCAGACGGGCAGAAGAAACAGATTCCCCTGCGTCTTTCCGCCAAGCTGTACGGGGAAATTGCCGCCTGGGCGGAAGATGATTTCCGCTCGGTCAACGGACAGATTGAATATCTTCTCTCAGAGTGCGTGCGCCAGAGGAAGAAGAATGGGAAATATGTATCCGAAGAGCTGGATAAGCCGCTGGATATAGAAATTGAATAATGGGACAGCAGAGAGAAAAGCAGGTCTTTTGGGCCTGCTTTTCTCTCTGCAAAAATACAGCTAAAAATAGGAAAAGGCAAAAAAAGTTTTGGTTGAAATATAAAAAGGAAAACGGGAAAGAATATAAAAGTATGTGCAATTTTAAAATTTTTCCGCATTGGTTGTGACGCCTTTTGGTATTCCTGCATAAAAGGAGCGTTGCTATAATAAAACCATAAAGAGAAAGGTGATTAAAGAATGGATTTAAATCCAAGGGAAATTGTTTTTCTTCAGTATCTCTCAGAAGAGACCCAGTACAGACCCTTAAGCTATTACGCGCAGAAGATGAAGGTTACGGTTAGGACCCTGCGGACAGATCTTAAGAATCTGGAGCAATATTTAAAGAGTCTGAATATCAAACTGGAACGGAAAAGCGGACTGGGAATTTATCTGGGCGGCAGTGCCGGGGAAAAGGCGGCGCTTACTCAGATTTTACAGGCGGACGGCAGACGCAGTCCCTATATGACTCCGGGCGGACGCCGTCTGGAAATTCTGCGGATGCTGCTGTGGGACGGGGCAAATCATCTTTCGGTTCAAAAACTTTCAGAGCAGTATTTTGTGAGTCCGGCCAGTATTGTAAACGATCTGAAATACGTGGAGAAATGGCTGTTTCCGCACGGGCCGGCACTTTTGCGGGATTCCGCGGGGACCAGGCTCCAAGGCAGTGAGGTAGGGATACGCAGGGCCATGGCTGCTTTTATCGAAGAAAACGGATTTGAAAACGCAGCCCAGCTGCAGGCCTTTGAACCGCAGAAAATCGATCGCATGACGGTGGAAAACCTTCGGAATCTTTTTCCGGATCAGGAAATCCGTTTTTTGGAAGGGCTGCTGAATTCTTTGGAAAAGCAGTGCGGCTATGTCATAGGCGAGCCTTACTATTTAAACCTGCTTACACATTTGCTGATTGTTGTAAAGCGTGTGTCTCTGGGGTACAGGACAGAACGGCTTTCCGGGGAGGAGAGGGGGGAATGGCGCAATACGCCCGCGTATAAGTATGCGGAAAAGATGGCGGGAGAAATGGAAGCCTATTTTAATATAGAGATGGGAGAAGAGGAAATCTGCTATATTTACCGGTATTTCATTTCCTTTGGAATCGGAACAAATGAGAATCTGGCTGCCGGCTGCCGGCAGACGGGCGACAGGCTGGCTGAAGAAATTATGCGGTGGACCGGGGAGGCCATGGCGGCCGATTTTGTCACGGACGGCAACCTTAAAAGCGAACTAAAGCTTTATGTCCGCTCCATGATAAACCGTATCCGGTATAACATACCGATAAAAAATAATCTCCTGCCCGGGATACAAAATCTTTATCCGGAGCTTCTTGCATATTTGGAAGGCGTTATCTGGTGCCTGGGCGGTGCTTATGGTTTGGGAAGCGTGAGCCGGGATGAGACAGCTTATATTTCTATGTATTGCCAGGCCGCTGCCGCCGCATCCCAAAAGCGTCCCAAGGCGCTGATTGTCTGTCAAAGCGGCTATGGGACATCCCAGGTGCTGATGACGCGGCTTGCCCAGGCTTTTCCTAGTCTGGAAGCGGCCGGCGTAACTTCCGTGCGCCTGCTTCGGGAGACAGATTTGTCGGAGTACAGTTTTTTGATTTCTACGGTACGCCTGCAGGCGCTTCCGATTCCGCATATTGTGATTTCTCCCCTGCTGTCGGAAGCGGATATCAGGAAAATACAGGCCTCCGGGCTTCTTGCGGAGAGCGGGAGGGAAGAAGACGGCGGGAAAAGAATCCGGGAGTGGTTTTTTGAAGGGAAATTGGAAGTGCTCCGGGAACCGGAATGCTGGTCCGGCTGGGAGGAGAGGGTTTCCCAAGGGAGCCCGGAGGAGTGCCGGCATATATCCGGCGGCTTCTTGGATGTAATACTGATTGGAAAGGCTGCAAGGACAAAGATGTATCTGTTTCCGGGGAAGGACGGCCGGGGAGAAAAGGCTGTGATTGAGGGACGGTATCCGAAGGACATGCTGCCTCTGCTGGCAGGCTGTTACCAAATGGCGTCTGCGGGATTTGATTTCTACCGGCTGGATGACTATTACCAGGAGCATGAGTTTCTGCGTTCTGTTCTCCCGGACAGCCATATTATCACCGGACGGCATTTTGAAACAAAGGATGAAGTGATAAAAAGCCTGTCGGAGCTTCTGTTCCGGCAGGGAGCAATACCGGATGCGGAAGCGTTCTGCAGGGATGTGTTTACCAGGGAAATGGAAGGAATTACAGCGATTGAGGAAGATGTAGCCATGCCTCACGGACAGGCCGGGGCAATGTCTTTGGCCATGGCGGTTCTGCCGTCTCCCGTTTCCTGGGGTGTTTATGAAGGCGAGGTAATCCGGGTGCGGATTGTGGTTCTGTTTGCTGTCCGTTCCAAAGATGTCTCCAGCCGGAACAGCGACTATTTCAAGGCTCTTTCAATTATCGGCAAAGCTCTGGATTCTTCCGGGAAGCGGGAGAGGCTATTCCATGCGGAGAGCGGAGAAAAGGCATTGGAACTATTAACCCGTTCTTTGCGGGACAATGAGGAGGAAATATAAATGGTAGAACTTGTAGTTATTACTCATGGGAATCTGGCTTTTGCCCTGAAGGAAACCAGTGAAATGTTGCTGGGGGAACAAGAGCACATAGCTGTTTTCGGACTGCAGCTGGGAGAAAGCATAGAGGAATTGAGGGATCAAGCAGCAGAAGCAATCGGGAGGGCGTGCGAGGCAGGAGAGGTGCTTGTGATTACGGATATGATATCGGGCAGTCCTTTTAACATCGCCTGTTCGCTTCTGGAGCGGTATTCTTTTGAACATCTGACCGGGATCAATTTCCCGCTCTTTTTGGAAATTTTATCAAACAGGGATGAGCTTTCGGCCCGCGGACTGGTGGAAATGAGCTTGAACGTGGGCGGTGAAACTATAAAAGATGCAAAAAAATATTTTGAGGAGGTTGAGTGAATGAAAAACGTGGTGCTGACCCGCATTGATGACCGGCTGATTCACGGGCAGGTGGTAACGGGCTGGGTCAAAAAAACGGAATGCAGCCGCATCCTGGTGGTGGATGACCAGGTGGCCAAGGATCCTTTTATGCAGAGGCTTTTAAAAGCGGCAGCGCCGCCGAAGATGCTTGTAGAAGCCAAGAGTACGGCGGATGCCTCAAAGTGGCTGCTTGAGGAGGAAGAGGCGGGGGAACGCATTCTGATTCTGGTGAAGGTGCCGGAGACGGTGGAGGACTTGCAGAAAGCGGGACTTGTGTTTGATGAGGTGATTCTGGGCGGAATGGCGGCAAAAGCGGGAAGAAAAAAATTTAATAAGAATGTTTCTGCAAGCGAAGAGGAAGTGGCCTGTATGAGGCGCATTATGGAGAAGGGAACAAGGATGGTTTTCCAGCTGGTTCCGGATGAAACGCCTGTGGATGTTGCGAAGCTGGTATGAGTTTGAAAAGATTGAAAAGGAGGGTATTATATGTCTATTGTTCAGGCAATTTTGATTGCACTTGTCTATTATCTGGGGAGAAGCCCCTTCCTGGCCGGACCGGTGGGATATTATACCATATACCGGCCTGTTATCGGAGGCTGGGTGGTCGGAATTATTTTGGGAGATCCGCTGACAGGAATGGCGGTAGGCGCAACCATTAATTTGATGTATATCGGTTTTATTTCCGCAGGAGGGGCGCTGCCCGGGGATATGTGCCTGGCCGGGATTCTAGGTACTGCCCTTGCGGTTTCCGGCGGAATTACAACAGAGGCCGCCCTTGCCCTGGCTGTTCCCATCGGTCTCATCGGAACGATCATCTGGCAGGGAAAAATGACGGTAAATTCTCTTTTCGCCCATGTGGCAGACAAAGCTGCGGAGAAAGGAGATCCGGGAGCCGTATGGATTGGCGACGTACTGCTTCCCCAGCTGTTCTTGTTCCTGCTCACGGCGGTTCCCTGTTTCCTGGCAGCTTACTTTGGCTCTCAGGCAGTGGAAGGAATCATTGCCGTGCTGGGAGGAAAAATACTCAGCGTACTTACAAGCATCGGTTCCATGATGCCGGCCCTCGGAATTGCACTGAACCTGAAGGCCATTTACAAAGGCGACGCCAAGATTTTCTTCTTCGTAGGATTTATGCTTCTGGTATACTTTGAGCTCAGCATGATCGCCATTGGATTGCTTGGCTTGGTCATGGCAGTTATTTACATGCAGATCACTTCGAAACAAAAGGAGGCGGAATAACCATGGAAAAAAAGAAACTCTCGAAAAAAGCCGTATTCGGCGCTTATATCCGCTGGCTGTTTTTGAATCAGTCCAACTATAGCTATGAACGTTATATGGGAACCGGCTTTTTACATGCCATGAATCCGGTGGTAAAAGAACTTTACAAAGACGATGCAGAAGGACGGAAAGAGGTAATGAAACGCCATTCGGGATTTTTTAACTGCGAACCCTGCCTGGCATCTCCCATTGTGGGCCTGACGGTAGCCATGGAAGAGCAGAAAGCCTCCGGAGAGGCACTGGATGAGGATGCCATTACCTCCATCAAAACAGGACTTATGGGTCCTGCCAGCGGAATCGGCGATACCTTGATCCAGGGAGTAATTGTACCGCTCTTGCTGGCGATGTGCATTGACTTTTCCGCAGACGGGAATATTGCAGGCCCGGTGCTGTACTGCCTTGTAATTACGGGGATTATTCTGGTGATTTCCTATTTCGGATTCATGATGGGATATAGGAAAGGATCGGATGCCCTGATGGATATGCTGGAAAGCGGCGTCATCAATAAAGTGATTTCCGGAGCCGGAATCATGGGCTGCGTGGTGCTTGGAGCCCTGGTGGCAAAGTATGTGGGGCTTTCCTGCAAAATAGGAATTCCCTACGGGGAAGAGGTATTCAGTATCCAGACACAGCTCTTTGACGTGCTGCTTCCGAAAATGCTGCCCCTGGCACTTACCATGGGAGTGATGAAGCTGCTGGACAAGGGAAAGAAGCCCATGTACATTATGCTGGTTATGGTGGCGGCGGGCACTGTGCTGGGGCTGCTTGGAATTATCTAGGAAAAAACTTATGAGGAGGAATATGAAAATGACGGTCTCAAATTTCGGCGCTGCTTTCTATACGATCGGCGACGGCAGTATAGAAAAGCTGCGGGAGTATCAAAATGAGCGTGTGGGACTGGTGGTGGATGAAAATATTGTGAAAGCCCTTGGCCTCGATCAGGTGCTTTACCGGGATATTTTTGCAGATACCGAATACCGGGTGCTTTGCAATGTACCTGCAGAACCGACCATTGCCATGCTGGAGGAACCCATCCGGGAGACCCGGAAATTTGACCCGGACCGGATTATAGGAATTGGCGGCGGTGCCGTGATGGACACGGCAAAAGCCCTCTGGGTATTTGCAGAGTGCCCGGACTTGACCTGGGATCAGGCTTTGAAACCATACCAGGTGCCCAAAACGGACGGGCGGATCAAGCTTACGGTAGTGCCTACTACCAGCGGGACCGGCTCGGAGACTACCGGATGCTCGGTTTTGAAGGACAAAGACAATCGGAAGCGCATGATTCTTTCCAAGGAAATCATTCCATCGGAAGCAATTCTGGATTTTACGCTGCTGCGCAGCCTGCCGCTGAAGAATATTGCTTATTCCGGGACGGACGCTCTGGCCCATGCACTGGAAGCTGCCGTTTCCCTGCGCAGTAATTCCCTGGTGAGGGAGATCTGCATCCAGGCGGCGGTTGTGATTCTCAAAAATCTGCGCCTTTCCTATGAAGGGGATTTGAAAGCCCGCGAGAAAGTACATATTGCGGCCTCCATGGCGGGAATGGGAATTGGAAATGCCGGAACCGGCATGGCTCACGGCATGGATCAGGCAGGGGGAGATTTTCATCTGCCCCACGGGCTGATGACCGGGCTGGCGCTGCCGTATACCATGCAGTATCTGATGCCGCAGCCGGTTTATACGGAAGTAGCGGAGCAGCTGGGCTATAAGGGAACGGACGAGGAAAAACAGAAGCGCCTGATTGGGGAAATATTTGACATGTACAAAGCAATAGGTATGCCGGTGACATTAAAAGAGGCGGATGTTCCAAAGGAAGGGTATCTGGGCAGAATTTCCTCCTATGTTGAGCGGGCGCTGCCGGATGCAAATATAAAAAATTGTCCCAAAGATCCGGCCCGGGAAGAGCTGGAGCGGCTATATGAGGCATTTTACACAGGCATGTATGAGAGAAAGGATGGATAGCCATGAGCGAGAAAATGGAAGTGCTGGCGATTACGGACAGCCATCGGTGTGAGGTGCGCACGGTGACGCGGCCCCAGCCGGGAGCGGGGGAGGTTTTGATTAAAATAGACGGCTGTGCATTGTGTACTTACGAGCAGAGGATGTTCACCCGGCAGGCGCCTACGCCTCTTCCTGTAGTAGGGGGCCACGAAATTGCGGGTGAAATTGCAGGAACCGGAAGCGGCGTCAGCCCGGAAGAATATCCGGTGGGGAAAAAGGTGGCGGTGCGCCTGATCAGCAGCTGCGGAAAATGTTATTTCTGCCGGCGCGGGGAAGAAAATCTCTGTGCGGCTATCAGCGCAGGAAAGAGCAGGCAGTCGGAAATTCCCGGATCCGGCGGGCTGGGACAATATGTGGCAGTTCCCGTGGGGAAGGTATGGGAAATTCCGCAGGATCTTCCGGTGGAACAGGCGGTATTTGCAGAACCCCTGGCATGTGTGCTGAACAGCATTGAGAAAGGGCAGATACAGCTGGGGGATGATGCGGTAGTGATTGGCGGAGGCATTATGGGAATGCTGCATGTGATGTGTGCAAAGCTTTCCGGGGCGCGGGTTACGCTTTCGGAGCCGGACCCGGAACGCCGCAGGCTTGCAGAGGAGCTGGGCTGTGATTTTACCGTAAATCCCTTGGAAACGGATCCGGCTGTTTTTCTTAAGAGTATAACAAAGGGGCTTGGGGCAGAAGCGGTTTTCAATACAACTCCTATTTCGGCAGTGGCGGCCCAGGCAGTCAGCATGGCCGCTCCCATGGGGCGGGTGGTCATGTACTCCTCCCAGCATCCGGATCATCCGGTAGAGATAAGCCCCAACTGGCTGCACAAGACAGAGACCGTAATCACCGGGGCCGTAAGTCCCAGCATCCGCTCTTTTGACCGGGCCGTAAATCTGATTTCCAAAGGGCTGATTGACACCGGCAAACTGGTATCCGGCGTATTTGATTACCGCGACGGAACAGAAGCCTTTGAAGCGGCTATCCGCCCGGATACCTTCCGCATTGTGGTGAGATTTTCGTAATGCGCGGACAGCTATTGAGGGTCAAAGCGGTAGAAGGGCTGCATGTGGGTCCCTGCTATGAATTGTCCAGGCAGGCAAAGCGTCATCCATGCAGGATTACGGTAAAGACAAGGCGGGGAAGGTTTGATGCAAAGTCCGGCCTTCAGTTATTGGAGGCAGGCATGGAGCCCGGAGAACGCGTGGAGCTCTGCTTTGACGGATCGGGAGAAGAAGAGGCGGAGGCTGCCCTGGAGTGCTTTGTATTACGATACTTTGAGAGTGAATGAGCAGCAGCTTCAAAGGGAGGCTGCGGAACTGAAATCAGCAGAATCCCGAAGAAAGCCCCAGAAGAATTTGCAGACGCAAAAGCGGCGGCAAATCCTTCTAAGGAAAGGGCTTCAAAGGGAGGCTGCGGAACTAAAATCAGCAGATTCCCGAAAGAAGCCCCAGAAGAATTTGCAGACGCAAAAGCGGCGGCAAATCCTTCTAAAGAGTGGGCTTCGAAGGGAGGCTGCGGAACTAAAAATGGAGGATTTAGGATGCTGATTTCTATGAAGCATACATTGAAGGAAGCCAGAGAAAAGGGATACTGCGTTCCGGCACTGGGAATCGGAAACGAACACAATCTCCGGGCCTGTCTGCGTGCAGCGGAGGAAAAACAGTCGCCAGTGATTCTGCTGGTGATGTACGGCAATAATCCCGACATTGAATATTTCGGCAGAATTGCCACGGATTTGGCGCGCAGAGCCGCAGTTCCGGTGTCTATTATCCTGGATCACGGGGCGAAATATGAACATGCGGTTTCCGCCATCCGGGCAGGCTTTACGGACGTTATGATTGACTGCTCTTCCCTGCCTTATGCAGAGAATGCGGCGCAGGTGAAAGAGGTTGTAAAGGCGGCCCACGCGGTAGGCGTAGGGGTTGAGGCGGAACTGGGCCATGTGGGCAGCGGTTCGGCCGGTACGGAGATGAACGGAGAAGGTGCGGGGGACAGTGTATTTACGGTTCCGGCGGAAGCGGTGAACTTTGCAGCAGAGACGGAAATAGATGCCCTGGCCGTGTCCATCGGGACCGCCCACGGGGCTTACCGGGGGACGCCGAAGCTTCAGTTTGATCTTTTACAGGAATTAAGGGAGAAGGTGCCGGTGCCTCTGGTGCTTCACGGGGGATCCGGCACCGGCGACGAAAATCTGGCCAAAGCCTGCCGGATGGGAATCTGCAAATTAAACATTGCCTACGACCTTTACCGGGGAGGCATCGACCATTTGCTTGCCCACGATGTCTCGGGCAACGGCGCCTATGGGCTTTACAGGCTTTTGGGCCAGGGAATACAAGAAGCTGCGGAACATGCGATCGAAATCTGCGGTTCTGCCGGCAGGGCGTGAGCGGAGGAGGCCTGGAATGATTTCTCAAAGGGTAGTTGTGGTGAACCCCACAGGTCTTCATGCAAGACCTGCATCAAAATTTGTGGCGGAAGCAAAGAAATACCAGAGCAGTCTGATTATCAAAAAAAGCGGGAAAGAAATCAACGGAAAGTCGATTATCCAAATTATGTCGGCAGGAATTTCCGCGGGAACGGAGATCTGCCTGGAGGCAGAAGGACCGGATGAGGAGCGTGCGGTAAAAGCACTTTCGGAGTTGATTCATTCCGGTTTTGGAGAAGTGTGAATGTAAGCTTTCAAGTGCCTGGTGGGCGGAAGCAGTTTTATATGAGATACTCCCTTTTGAACGACGGGGCTTGATGAGCGCCGGCCTGTTTCAAAGGGAGTATTTTTTCTGGGAAATTAATAAGTTGAAGAATCGGGGCAGAGTTGCTATAATATAATAAATTACAATTCCCGGAAGGGGGCGAGAGACTTGGAAGAGAAGGGAGAGGTTCTGAAAGCTTTTGTTAAGCAAATACGGAAGATATTCGGAGCGTCTTTAAGACAGATAATTTTATATGGCTCTTACGCAAGAGGCGATTACCGGGATAATTCAGATATGGATATTATGATTCTCACTTCCTTGGCGGAATCTGAAATTCGGGAGCTTGAAAACATCGTGTATGATGCTGCATATGAGTATTTGCTTTCGGACGGAATCGTAATTAGCGTGATTATTAAGAATGAGTCTCATTTTAATTATTGGCTGGGGGCTTTGCCGTATTATGATAATGTCAAGAGAGAAGGTGTAGTTCTTGCCGGATAATCGAAAAAGGGATTTGTGTAAATACCGAATGGATGCAGCAGAAGAAACCTTTGAGGTGGCGGAAGAGTGTCTTAAAGGGGCCCATTATAAAGATGCCATTAACCGTTCTTATTATGCGGTTTTTTATGCGGTAAAAGCTGTCTTGGCTTTGGAAGAAAAAGATTTTAAACGCCATAAAGATGTAATAGCGTATTTTAACCAGACATATGTTGCAGCTGGGATTTTCCCAAAGAGCCTGGGGAGAAAACTTGCAAGATTGCAGCAGAAACGTGAAAAAAGCGATTATGATGACTTTTATATTGCTTCAAAGGATGAGGCAGAAGAACAGCTGGAGTACACAAAGGAGCTGTTCGAAGCGATAAAGAAGTACTTGGCCGGATTTGGTATTTTGCAGCCCGGCGCTTAGTATTAGGGAGGAACCCATGAAATTTAAAGAAAAATATTTGGCGGGCCAGATTCCTTTCGAGGAGATCGACATTTACATCCAGGAATGGGGTGAGAATGAGGAGCCCTGTACCCTGCGGGAATATCTGGGGCTTAACGAAGAGGAAGAGGATGTCTGGGTTTCCGACAGCGACGAGGCGCTGATGGAGCTTTTGGACAAGCAGAAGAAATAGAAAGGAAGCACAAGGATGGAGAGCAGAGTAGCAAAGACATTGGAGAACCATAAGAAAGGATATAACTGCTGCCAGGCGGTGGCCTGCGCCTACTGTGACCTGGTAGGCATGGACGAAGCTACCTTATTCCGGGCAGCGGAGGCTTTCGGCGCGGGAATGGGAGGAATGGAGACTACCTGCGGCGCCGTATCGGGGGCGGTCCTTCTGGCGGGCCTGAAGAACAGCGGCGGGGATTTGGAGAATCCCAGAACCAAGGGGGGCAGTTACCGCTTGTCCAAACAGATTGTGGAGGAATTCCAAAAGAAAAACACCACGGTAGTCTGCAAGGAGTTAAAAGGTGTAGAGACCAAGCAGGCGCTTCGCTCCTGCGACGGCTGTATCGAGGATGCGGCGGCGATCGCGGAACGGATTTTGTTCGCGGAGTAACCGGGATGGTCCGGGTTTATATAGCGAAATTTACAGAAGAAAAAGCGGATCACTCCCGTCAGTCACGGCGGGCGCACAGGCTTTTGGAGACGGTCCTTGAGAGGGACTATCCACAGGTCCGTGCGCCTTTTCTGCTGGAGAAAGACGAAAACGGGAAACCGTTTCTGTCAGAATGCCGGGATATTTATGTAAACTTATCCCACAGCGGTTCCTATGCGGCCTGTGCCGTGGGAGACGGGCCTGTGGGTGTGGACGTGGAGGCCTGGAGAAACCGGAGCAGATGGGAAGGGATTATAAAAAAGCTGCACCCGGGAGAGCGGGAAGATCTTTGGAAGACGGGAGAGGCGGAGCGTGAAAAGCAGTTTGTCAATCTCTGGGTCTTAAAGGAAAGCTTTCTGAAAGCGGAAGGAAAGG
>OFFT01001285.1_pt1 | contig 15447 bp, 7 predicted proteins | sample 1521581 | NCBI WGS metagenome assembly OFFT01 (sample SAMEA3504084, study PRJEB24116) | mouse gut metagenome | biome: mouse gut; feature: mouse-associated habitat; material: faeces | place: Denmark | collected 2011
AAACCGACAATAACGGGCGGAAGGAACTTCCAACCTTTAAAGCCGATACGCCACCAGTCGAATACACCGGCAGGAGCCGAATTACCGCTTGCCGTGCGCGATCTTTCCGAATACATATTCCAAATAGTGAGGTCATCGAGGTGATTGGGAAGTTGGTTGTAATCACCTCCCTGACGAGACTGCATGAATCCACCCGTACAATTATCAATCAGCGTAGCACGCGGCTGCGTGGCATGAGACTCAAAGCAGGCATCCAATCCCCAATGTACCCGCCAAATGACAGCACCCATACTCGGTTTTGAGACTCCGCAAGCATGATATTGTCCTGCCCCCTGCTGTATGACGCCTCTATTATCTATTAGAGGTCCGTTGGTACGATCGGTCACTTTGCCGATAAACACCCGCGACGACCCTTGCGACCGAATGGCGGCATGGCCACGATTACCGTCTATCTTAATATCGTAGGCGGACACGTTAGCGGAAGACGTAATCGAGTTGGCCTCACTAACACTTATAAAGTTCACCCGGCGCATCCACGAGTTTGTCAGGCGTGTCATCTTTATCGGTTTATAAGCACCGTCATGCGCCCAGTTTCTGTGATGCTGAAAATCATCGGTGGCATGTCCTACGAAAGTCACGTCTTCTATACCGACTTCCTCATAATGCGGATATTTGTGGATCGCCCAACCCCAACGAGAATCAACTTCGTGCATTATAGGTTCTTTAAAAGTGATTACATTCCCGCTTTTTGCCACAATTTGGTGGAAGTCCTGCACCTGCACACCTACATTTATAATATTCTCCATTGTCGGCTCGGGTGCATAGGGAGACAACTCGTTGCGTACCAGTTCCGGGTCATTGTTCTGTAAATATAGGCATACCCAGTCACCTTTACTCAGCGAGGCCGCATCGGATACTTCCACGCTAAAAGTACCTTTAGCTGCGTTACCCGTGACATCACAGAGTTTCGACAACCCGGAGTTATGTTTAATATCAATCATTACCGGCGACGAATACATGGTAGTAATATCATCCGGCAAGTTCGGAGTATCCATTATCAGCTTTGTTCTTCCTGCGCCATCTCCCTTAATTACAAAATGGCCTGCGAATATATAGATACTGGAACTTTTATTATTTCCTTTACTATCCAAAGAATATGCTTCATCACCTTCCTTTCCCAATACCGGCTTGCCCGGCTCTATTGTATTGTCATCGTCATTATGCAATACGTATTCTCCTTCCGGGAAATAAATGACAATCCGGGCATTTGCATTGTTGTAATTCTTACCGTCCTTACGGGTCATGTTATTCTCCTGCAATATGGTTATCAAGGCTTCACGGGCAGTCATGCCACGGGTTTCCATACGTTCTTTCACATTGAAAACTTTATATCCTAATGAGAAAGCCTCCGGAGGTGTCACTTCTCCATGTTTATATCCGGCATACGAATAATCCAACAATACATTGTCATCACTATTCATCAGGAACTTTTTCCACGCTTGTGCTGTGCCGTTATTGCGGGTATCCAGTTTAAGCACACTCCCGCTTGTACGGGATTCCAAAGTGATTGTATTCGTCTGTTCATCTAAAACAACCGAACGGTAAAGAGAGAAATCAACAGCCGTTTTTCCTTCCAATGACGGAGCCGGAGTGTCACTCAAACGTTGCCACTGATAGCCATTGTAAGAAACTTGCCAACAGCCGTCCTCCCCCAATGCAATTTGAGGAGTAAGAATACCTTTTCCTGTCTTGTTTAAAGCAGGAGCCGGATTGCCATGCGTATCTGTCAGAATGCGTGAAGTACCTTCCAATTGATAATTCCAGTAACCTTCTTTATCAATTCCAAGAAGGGGAATATCTTTATCGTCGGCAGTTTGGATATAAACATCCGCTATCTGTCGGTTACTCAATTGAAGTTTGTAGTTACCCTTCTCGTCAGAGGTGTAGTCTACAATCTCGGCTTTGCCATTCATCATGGCCTGATAAGCCGCAATATTAGTATTGTATTGCGCAGTGAGTTCTGTTAATTGTTCCGGTTGCTCGGGAATAGTTGGGTTATTTATTGCTTCATCGTCCGAACAGGAAGTGAAAACTATGACAGCAACCATCATACAAGTTGTCGCTATACTATGTAAATCAAGTTTCATGTTTTTCATATTTCTAAAGTCTAATAATGTTATAAAGGCGAAGAATCCGTTAAACCCAATATTAGCATTAATAGATTCTTCGCCTTTATCAAATTTAATTGCAGCAACTATTCGATAACTGCACCTATACCTTGATATTCCGGTTTAAGAGTATATTTTCCTTCAATGTCAACCAACGTTTCAAAAGGAGTCTCTTTTTCTATGGTTATTACATTATCCTTAAAACCTACCGGCGCGGTTCTAAAATACTGCCAAGTCATCTGAGTATTTTCAAGAGAGGTAAATATTCTATTATTAGAAAAGTCTGTTTCATTGAAAGTAGCTGCACCAATCATTAAAGTAGATAACATTGGGAAAGTCCCACTAGCTGCACAATCCGTATCATACCAGAATAGATTATTTTTCATCGTCCATCCTTCTTCAGCGGTTACTTTAAAAAAGCCGGAGCTATTTCCATGATTACTTAGAATATTAATAACCGTGTTATTTTCAATACTCACATTATCAGAGAACTTTGCATTCGTTCCTTTCAGTAATGCCACAAATAGAACAGAGCGATCCTGTGTAGAGCAATAGAAAACATTATTATGAATCATTATATCTCCATAATTCCCATTATTAAAATTCAAGAAATTAATAACTTTAGTAGTTGCCGATGGAGCCGGCACTGCAATATAACAAGATTCAACCAACAATTTTGATATACCTGACGATGCATTATTAAAATAAGAGAACATCTTGTCCGCCATCATCTCAATCTTACAATGATCTAAATACAGTCTTTCTATTACATCTTTACTTGAACTAGGAAAGTTAAACCAATAATTTGCGGTTAACTCATCAGGAGATAAAGTAATCTCCTTACATAACATTCCAATTTTCGACTCCACATTTTCCAAAGAGACAATCCCTTTGGTCATTACTTTTGAAGAATAATTACTATTCTTTTTCTCTCCTATCAGAATCAGGTCACTCACTGCACCAGTCCAATAAGCCGTAGCACCTTCGGCAATAAAGTAAATACCGCTTTCGGAGATTGATTCACCTTCTTTTACCAATACTCCATTCGGGTTATCATATTTATTAAGTACTACATCACCGATCCTGATATCAAATCCAGCCTGATATTCAGCCCAGTAACTATCACTGGAAGTTTTTGCCTTTATCTGATCTGTTGCTGAATTTACTCCATGAGTCACTTCTACAATAATCGTACACTCGCTCGGAGTTGCAGGAGGTGTCACAGTCACTGTTACTTCCGTTGTTCCAGCCACATATTCCGACAGTTTTGCATTCCAATCAGCAGGTGCTTTTACTCTTACTAAATCACCTTCAGCCAAATTTACTTTCACAGTAAAGGAAGACGCACCTCCTCCGGCTACCAACCAAAGATCATCTGTTACACCTTCGGGAACATTAATTGCACATTCCAATCCTTTCACAATAGGAATCAGATACTCCTTTCCGCCAAAAGTAACTTTAAAATTATCTCCGTCAACAGTTGCGTTGCTGATAGGATTCGAACCTGTATTTATACCTTCAGCCAGACCGTTTTCCAATACTTTCCAGGTTGAACCGTTGTCATAACTCACATACCAATACTTTTTATCTCCATCGGCCGGATTGGGTGCAATCTTAAATTCGGGAGTAATGGTAGCATCTTCCCCATTCTCCGCTTGAGCACGCCAGCCTGTATCTGTACCGCCAATAAACCAATTACCATTTGCACCGATCTCAATAGAAGGATAGTTGCCTCCGGTCACTCCCGGAGTCAAAGTCAATGTTTCGCCATTGCTTAAGGTCAAGGTATAAGTATCACCATTGATAGAGTAATCGGTAATAGTCTTGTTGCCGTCCAACAGCACACGGATAATGTTCATCTCATCGTTCAACTGCTGTACCTGTGCCTCAACATTCGTCACACGATCTTTCAAGGCATCAATGTCTCTTTCCAAATCGTCTGTATTACATGACACAAAAGCCAATGCAAACAAACTGAATAATATGAATGATTTATAGTATTTCATAATGATTTCTTCGCTTAATTATTAATTCAACTTATTCAGCAACCGTCACCTCTAATGATTTAATCAGACGATATCCTTCCTTAGAGAATATCTGGAAATAAACAGTATATTTGCCGGAAGCCAGTCCTTTTGTTTTAATCGTCAGATTATCGGAAGCGTCATCAGTCAAGACTACCTGTACAGGTGTGGGATCTATAATCACTCTGGCTACATTCGTCTGTTTTGCCGTCAATACCGCTGAACCCCCCTTCGCTACATTTACAGAAGTAATATTCGATGAACCACCTTGAGAAAAAGTCATATCCAATCCTCCCAATAAAGGGATCTCGGTTTTCGAGCCGTCTGTAAATTCAAAGGTCACGATATTACCGTTCACCGTTACATCGGCAAATATACCTCCCGGAATCTCTCCAATATTGGCAATGTTGTAACGCCCGTCTATACGTTGAGGTTCTCCACCGCCAACGGCATAACACCAGTAACCGTCCGCATCAATCGAGATGGTTGGAGTTTGTCCGTCGGAACCGTCTACGGGAACAGCAGGACAAGGATTGCCTTCTTTATCTTTCAATTCAACGGTTCTACCGTCAAGGGTATATGTCCAATTTCCGGCTTCATTAATGCCAAGTGTAGGAATATCTCCCGCAGGCTGTCCGCCATAAACAACCAATTCCGTACCGTCACTCAGTGAAAGTGTATAGTTACCCTTTTCATCCATTGTATATCCGGTTACAAGAACAAGTCCTTTCACTGCATCTTGGAAAGATTTGATGCTCGTATTCAAATTTTCGAGATCATCTGTCAAAGCATCCAAACGAGCATTCAGATCGTCGATGTCTTTACGTATATCATCCTTATCATCACAGGAGGTAAAGGTGATGACAGGCAATAAGCAAACTAATAGTATCAATATCTTTTTCATAATTCTTAGTTTTAGCGTTGTGCACCATATTGAGTGTAACCTTCTTTGGGAATGAATGTCCCTGTAGATTTGTTAAAAGTAGCCGGATCAGTGGTATCATAAAGATCAACATCATTACTTGTAAAACCAACTGAAGTATCACCTATCTTATTTTGGAAAACATTCAGATTCAATCCGGTTTCAAAAAGATAAGCATAATTGTTCTCGGCTATTGTTACCTTAGATTCTGCCGCAGATGCCACTCTTATAAGGAATGCCGGATATTCACGATAAGTAAAATAATAAATGTTCTTATTGACTGTGATATCACCAATTTTCGAAGGATAAACAATAGCGGAAGTTTTCCCATTTGAATACCCTGATTCAATATCAATAAAGGTATTGGAAGTTAATGTTAGTTTATTCACACTATAACTTGGCCCTTGGAACACCTTAAAATTCTCCACGTTAGAAGTGGCTTCCGGAACTCCTGAATAATATACAATATTATTTTCAAATCGAAGTTCATTACAGTTCATATTAGTAACCAAGTACAAATTAGTTCCAGTATTTTCAACCTTTATATTAGTATCAGTCATTCCAAAATAGCCAATACTAGCCTCATCTTTCACCTCCGGCATAGCAAAACCCGATCCAAATAATAAGCCGCTTATTGTACACCGGTCGATTATAATACTAGCTTCCTTAGATTGAACACGTACAGGATAAGTTGCTGTTGCTGTATACTTTATATTTGTATTTTTACAAATCAAAGCATTACCAAGATAAATAGACTTATCTATGTTCAGGTTTATTGAAGTAACCTCATCTGAATTAGGAATAATAATTAGATTTTCCACAACTGAGGTTCCTTGGTTATATGTCAATGTCAAATCGTTTGCAGACACGAAATAAACACCACCGGCTATCGCCCCATTAGTAGTAATCTCTTGTGCTTCACCATACTTTTCTTTTGTAATCTCCAGCCCGCCTACAATAACAGCCTGTCCTTCATTATACATATCCAGATTAGAAGCAAGTCCTTTCGGATTCTTCACTTTTATCTTGTCAACTGCCCAGAACAAGCCTTCCTGTACCTGAACAGTTACATCGGCAGTATTATCCGCCGCGGCTCTCGTTAACGTTTTATTCTCAGCAGCCGGAGCAAAGATCAACAACTGATAATTATTTCCTTTTTCATCGGCAACATCCAGTTTGTTCAAAGTAGCTCTCCAACCTTGCGGATAAGTAACCTGCGGATTCTCACCTTCAATCTTAGCAGGAATCACCACTCTTTCTCCTTTATTGATAATCAGGAAGTCCTCATCATCAAATGCAAGACCTGTTCTATCAATAGCACAAACCAAAGTTGCCACGATAGGAAGTGTATGCACAGTCCCATCTTTAAGAGTCACAACAAAGTTGCTACCGTCTACTTTGGCAGATTCAAAGATCTGGTCGCCTAAAGAACTGCCACCGGCAATCCCCTCTCCACCGGGAACATTCGCCCACTCACCGTCACCGAAACGTATCTGCCAATTTCCATTCTGTACACGAAATTCGGGATATCCCTCCCCATTCTTACCGTTCTCTCCTACGGCTACTACGCCGGTAGAAATACCGTTGATATACCATTTCCCATCATCTCCTATCGTAATCTCCGGTTCGTTGACTGTTCCTTCCTTACCGATAGTCAATGTCAGTTGGGTATTATCACTTAAAGTTATGACATATTTCGCAGCAACCCCATTCTCTTTAACAGTCTCCACTTTACTGACTGTCTTATTCTGAGGATCAAGGATGTAGCCGATCACAGCCAGATTATCATTCAAAAGTTTCACCTGCTGCTCGATAAGCGTCACCCTATCTTTCAGGTCGTTTACATCGTCTTTCAGGTCGTCCATAGTACACCCCGCAACCGCAAAGCCCATGATAACGAAAAGTATATACGATTTTATGTACTTCATAATCTATTAGTATTTAAAGTTATTCTGTTACATTGATTATCAATTCACAAGTCTTGGACGCCACATGTGAATAATTTGCGTTATTCATCAGAAACGTAGCAGTATATGTACCCACCTGATTATAAGTATAAGAGTAAGACTCCAGATCCAGAGAAATGTCTTTTACCTTCACTCCCGAATCCGGTTCGGGACATTCCGCCAGATTCAGATAATCGGAAACAAGCCAATTATACTTCCAAGGATTATTGGCAGCCGTACCGTTAATAGTAAATCCACCGCTTTTTATACTACTCAAGTTCCACATGCCAGTCACTCCCGTTGAAACAGAACCATATTCAAGATCTTTAGGCATATTTTCCGGAGCCTGTTCTTCATACTTCGTCTTATTCTTCATGTTCAATGGAGTAAAGCCGAAAGAACTTGCATAAGCAGTAGTGACACGTCCGTTCTTCCATTTGGTTTCCACACACATATTCAGAATATTGAATGTAGACTGAACAATAGTAGCCTCCGGATCTTCCGGATTATTGGCACTTATTGCTTCTTTCTGATCTCTGTTCAGCACTAAAGCCAGCGTCAGTTTCTTTCCAATATATTCTTTGACCGATTTACTGAAACTCAAAGCTCCGGCTGCACTGGTCACAGGTGCTTGCGGCAGTTGCGCACGTGTGATAAGTTCCTTCCAGGGAGTATTCTTCTCCACAAGTACAGAATCAGCCTCGAAATTATTCTTGCTCATTCCCGGGAAAAAGATCGTATTTCCCGGATTATCAGGATCTTCTTCTTCCGCCAGATACAACACATCAAACTGGTCTTTGCATGAATTGGCTACCCCGTATTGAGCCCAAATCGAAAACTTAAAGTCGCATGACACAATATCTTCTACCGAAATCTCCTTCCGGTCACGATAAATATACTGATGACCGATTTCGCCACTGAAGAAAGAAATGTAATCAGGATCACCGTGAAAGAGAAACTCGACAGGAGTCCCCTTCTTTACAGTCAGGATGTTGCCTTCGTACCGTACATTCTCATTGGTAGCCACAGTTACACTGACATCAGTCAGATCCCGGTCCAACTCTTTTTCGCATGAAGCAAACAAGAGAGTTCCCAGAGTTAGTATTAAGAATTTATATGTTTTCATCGTTGTATTCTCTTCAAAAATTATTAATTGGATTAAAGCGGATTACCAACCGGGGTTATTGCCCGTAATCAGTTTGTTGACAGCTTTCTCGGCATCCGGAATCGGGAAGTACTGATAAGCGGAAGATACCCGGAAGAAAGGTGCAGCCTGCCCTCCCTGAGTCCAGTTGTTTCCACTCTGTGCCAGCACTGCCTGCTCGTTCATCTTATCTACAAAGTCTCCCCAACGAATCAGGTCGAAACGACGGAGATATTCAAAACAAAGCTCCATTGCACGCTCATCCTTTATAATAGTAAGAAAGTCCTCACCTGAAGTAATCTGACCTGTAAGATCTGAGATTCCGGCACGGTCACGTACCTCTTTCAGGCATTCTTCGGCCAAGGGTGTCGGGGCACCGTTATATTCATTCTCCGCTTCCGCAATCATCAGCAACACATCCGAGTAACGAAGTATAGGGAAATTGATAGAAGTACGGTTCTTGTCCTTCTTTGCAGCAGGCTCATATTCCCGGCGGAACTTGGCACAACACAAATCTTTCCTTTCCTTACCGGCAGCAACCGCTTTTTTGTAAACATCTCCAATCTGCTCCACCTTACTGTTATATTCTTCACCCTCATTGGCTCCCTCATAATTATACGATCTGTCTCCGTACCAGCCGGCACCTTTCACCAGATCATACAACGCCTTGTTTTCAAAAGTTCTTCCTACAATTCCCAAGTCAGTACGGTCCGCAATTCTACGATATGTAAAAGGGGCAATGTTCCAGGTGAAACGTTCATTATCACCATTCGCCACATACAAATCATAAAGTTTCGGAGTTGCCCAAATAAAGCCATAAGAATATCCCGGGTCAGCCTTGCCTACAACATTAGATAAAGAAGAAAAGTCCGAACACTGAAGCCCGATCGTGTTTCCGATACGGCCTTCCGAACGCACGTCTCCCGTTCCGTCTCCGGCAAACTCAACTTCCCAGATACTTTCATTGGCAGTCGTATTGTATTTGTCGGAACACATATCAATAAACGGGTCCCAGTAATTAGCGGCAAGCGTATGCCCCTGTGTCCGCACTTTCTGGCCGAAATAGCTGGCACGCTCGAAATACGACTTGTTTTCCGCATCGGCCGGTTTACCGTCGCGCTTATGTTCACCGGCCCAGAATAAATAGACACGTGCCAACATACCCCATGCCGTCGACTTGGAGATACGTCCCGGCTTATAGCTTAACTCTCTGGCAGAGAGCAGCCCTCCGGTTTCTTCATCGGCAGCCTCTTCCATTTCTTTCACGATAAACTTATAAATCACGTTCTTATCCGTACGTGCTATATCCTTATTAGTCACCGTTCCGGACGAATAGGTAGACTCCATCTTGAACGGCACATCTCCCCAGCACTGCACCAACGTAAAGTAATAAAACGCACGTAAGAAACGAGCTTCCGATTTGTATTGCAAACGGCTCTTATCACTCATTCCGGGGACATTGTCTATCTGTTCCAGAAACATATTGGCACGCTCGATGCCGTTATACAAATTGAGCCAGAGGTTGGTAACCGCCGCATCACTGGTGGTAGTGTTATTACAAATCAATCCTGTATTGGAAATACGTCCGGTAGACCCTCCATAAAACTCCAAGTCGTCACCGCCTGCAAGAACCATGTAATCACCTCCGTAGAAAGTTGACTGTCCTAAGTTCGAATAGATACCGGTCAGGAATGATTGTGCTTCCGCCTCATTCTGGAAATAGTTTTCCGGTACTATTTTATATGGTTCCTTCTCCAAAAAGTCACATGACGCTAGCGTACATGTAGCCAACAAAGAAAGGAATGCTATTTTTATCTTTTTCATATCTTCTCTATTTTTATATGATTTCAACTAAATACTAAAACCCAAGATTAATTCCGAAGTTGACAGCATAAGCCCTCGGATAAGCGGAATAGTCAAGTCCCGGTGTCAGGGCACTGTTACGGATAGACACTTCAGGATCATAGCCGGAATAGCCGGATATTGTCCAGAGATTCTGTCCTGCTACGTAAACACGGGCAGTAGAGATTCCCCATTTCCTAAGCGCTTTCTTCGGCAAAGTATAACCCAGCGTCAATGTCTTCAGACGCAGGAAAGAACCATCTTCGATCACACGTGAAGATACAACCTTGTTGGAACTTGAGTTCTTGGCTACCGGTATATTGCTTGTCGGGTTTTCCGGTGTCCAACGGTCGGCATAAGTCGCATACTGGTTCAGGTTACGTGAATTGTTGACGTTTTCAAAGAACAAGCGGTTCGCATTCAACACATCATTTCCGTAAGACCATTGGAAGAAGATACTCAAATCAAATCCTTTATATTCAAAATCATTCGTGAAACCACCTGTATGGATAGACAAGCCACGTCCGCTCATCGTGCGGTCGTTCGTGTCGATTATACCGTCGCCATTCAGGTCTTTATATTTAGGCATACCCGGCTGAGTGTTGTTCTCGCTGGAGAAGTAAGGAACTCCCGGACGCAACACATACGTATCACCGGACTTATAAAAATCTTCGTATTTGTAAGTACCTTCATACATATAGCCGTACATCATACCCATTGAATAGCCTTTCTTCGCAATGTAAGTAGGCTGTGAATTGTACGTCTGGTCGAAATAAGCGGAGGTCAACAAGGAAGTCTGATTCTCCGCCAACTCCAATACCTTATTCTTATTAAAGGCAATATTGAAATTTGTGCTCCAACGGAAACCGTTTCTATTTATATTTATTGTATTCAGGGTAAATTCCAAACCGGAGTTACGCACTTTACCTACATTCTTCATTGCGCTATAATAACCGGTAGAATAAGGCAAGCTTGCATCAAGAAGCAGATCGCGGGTCGTTTTCATGTACCAGTCTACATTAATGCCAATTCGTTCGTCAAAGAAGCCCAGGTCAAGACCGACGTTCCACTGTTCCGTCGTTTCCCACTTCAAATCTTTATTCGCTAGCGAGATAGGTACCATACCGATGCTGTTCTGATTGTTCTCGAACGGATAAACTCCCGAAGGAAGATTGTTCGATGCCGCTTTCGCCATTTTCAACAAAGCATAGGCTTCATATTCCCCTACACGGTTGTTACCAGTCAACCCCCAACTGGCACGCAACTTACCATTGGAAAGAATGGACTTATATTCCTTCATGAAGTCTTCTTCGCTGAAGTTCCACGCCAGAGAAGCCGAAGGGAATAACCCATACCGATTCTTTTTGGCAAACTTGGAAGAACCGTCGACACGGAAAGAAGCCGTTGCATAGTACTTTGACATATAATTATAGTTCACACGTCCGAGATAAGACATCATAGACCATGAGGACTTTTCAGAGCTTGTCGTACTTGGGATACCTTCGTTCATGCCGGCCATGCCCAAAGATTCATTGGGGATATTGGTGGTCTTGAAAGAATAGTATTCATAGTCGGAATTCTGCAAAGTAATACCAAGCAATGAATTAAAGAAATGCTTCTTGTTAATGTTAACCTGATAGGTCAATACATTTTCGTTCAACCAGGTCAGACGTTGCTGGCGGACTACCTGTGCATTCACCTTATCCGTTGAGATCGGGCTACCATAACGGGTCTTTGAGTTATTAAACGTATCATTGCTACGGGCATCGTACGTGTAACCGCCGGATACCTTCAGCTTCAATCCCTTGATAAATTCATATTCTACAAAACCGTTCAACTGAAGGTTATTCGTATAGTTCTTACGATATTCGTTCTTCAATGACATAATCGGGTTGAAACGATAGTCATTAGTCGGTTCTACTGATGAATCCAGCGCATTGTCCATTAAGGTGCTCAACGGAACATCCGGTTCGGTAACAGGGCGGTAACCCCATACACTATAAAATAAGTTATTCATACCGCTGGATGAATATAAAGAGGTAGAGCTACCGGTCTGAATGGCACGTGCATAGTTGGCAGTTACACTCATATTCAGTTTGCCACGGCGGACAACGGTATTCATACGAGTTTGGAAACGTTTGTAGTTGGAGTTGAGCACGATACCGTCCTGATCGAAATAAGAAGCCGACGCATTGTAACGTACCCCTTCCGTTCCGCCCATCAGGCTGACGTTATGGCTTTGCTGCCAAGCGGTGCGGAAAATCTCGTCCTGCCAGTCATACTGCGGAACACCCCGGTAATCTTCCACCGTCCACTGCTTGCCTTCATGTTCAATCAGATAGTTCTTTTGGGTATCTGCCGGAAACAGTTCATTCTGCAACTTCACAAACTCATACGCATCCAGCATTGGAATTGTATTGGTGACCTGCTGAAATCCGAAACTTCCGTCATACTTGAGTTGAGGTTTTCCAACCTTTCCTTTCTTGGTCGTGATAATAACGACACCGTTAGCACCACGGGCACCATAAATGGCAGTGGCCGAAGCATCTTTCAACACTTCAACGGATTCAGCGTCGGAAGGGTTAATGGTAGCCGCAATAGCAGGATCTTCTACCGGAAACCCGTCAATAACATATAAAGGTGAATTATCCTGGGTCAGAGAGTTGTTACCACGGATAACAATATTCATCGTTCCGCCCGGCATACCCTCGCCCGAACTTACGTTTACTCCGGCAATACGTCCACCCAAAGTCTGGTCGAATGAAGAAGCAGGCGTTTTCAGCAAATCTTCCATATTTACTTTCGCCACTGCACCGGTCAGGTCTTTCTTCTTCACCTCCTGATAGCCTACGATAACGACTTCGTCCAATGTCTTCGTATCTTCCTTCAAGATGATAGACATGGGCTTGGCCGTCTCGACCGGCAATTCCTGGGTTACATAACCGATAAAAGAGACTATAAGAATAGACTTCTTATTAGGAGCATTCAACGAGAACTTACCATCAAGATCTGTTATCGTACCCTGAGTACCGCCCTTGATCTGAATACTGGCACCTGGGACCGACTCCCCGGTTTGATCAACGACTGTACCCCGTACAAGTACTTGGGCTACTGCCACAGAGAAAGAAAATAAGGTTAACAGCATCATACTGAAGCCTCTCTTCCATGAAAAATTTGTTCGGAATCCGGTTTGCATACTATTAGTTTTACATTTTTAATTAGATTTGTCAATGCGCAAAATTAAGTACTGATACCCTAATTTACAGGCCAAAATTATTCAATTATGATACAAAAACATACATATACCAAAGTATATTCGATGTATCTTTGCACAAAAATAACGTAATGCAAGACATTCTACCCATTCACTTCGCTCCATTGCAAGGCTATACGGAGGCTTTTTACCGTAATGCACACGCTGCCTGTTTCGGTGGCATAGACAGTTATTATACTCCGTTCGTACGACTGGAAAAAGACGGTTTCCGGAATAAAGATGTCCGTGAGATCGCTCCGGAAAGTAATCAGGTGCCTCATTTAGTTCCTCAACTCATAGCTACGTCCATAGAAAAGGCGGAGACAATCTTATCCCTTTTTATAGAAAAAGGATATAAGGAGGCGGATATTAATCTGGGCTGCCCGTTTCCGCTTCTGGCTAAACGGCACAACGGTTCCGGCATTCTGCCTTATCCGGACGAAGTGAAAACATTATTGGGACTGACTCTGAAATATCCGCAAATCAGTTTTTCCGTAAAGATGAGACTGGGCTGGGAGAATCCCGACGAATGCCTGCAACTCGCTCCTATATTAAATGACCTGCCGCTACGCCACATCACGATGCATCCCCGTCTGGGAAAACAGCAATATAAAGGAAGTGTAGACCTCAATGGGTTCGACGCTTTCCTGAATGTCTGCCAACATCCGCTCATATATAATGGCGACATTAATTGCCCGGATGACGTTCACCGCATCCGGCAACAATTCCCCGCATTGGCAGGAGTGATGATCGGACGCGGACTGCTCGCAAACCCGGCATTAGCTTTGGAGTATAAGGAAAACCGTACGCTGACACCCGACGAGATGAAAGAGAAACTGCATATCATGCATACTTCCGTCTACAATCAGTACGCCGCACAACTGGAAGGAGGCGACGGGCAGCTTCTGAACAAGATGAAAACGTTTTGGGAATATCTCGCACCGAATGCGGACAGAAAACTAATGAAAGCAATCCATAAAAGCACAAGCCTCAGCAAATATAATCAGGCTATCCAAGCCTTTTTTAGCCAACGATAAACTGATTACCAGTTATTTTGTGTAATTTTGCGCCCGTTTATAAACAAGCACATTATGAAAAAATACATTTTAATCTCGCTTTGCCTGCTAACGGCCGCAGGCAGCTTCGCACAGAACAAGGATTTCAAGTTTAAATTCTATGGGCAGATCCGTACCGACTTCTATTATAATAGTCGTGCTAACGAAGAAACCGTAGACGGATTATTTTATATGTACCCCAAAGATAAGGTACGCGATGAGGACGGAAACGACTTGAACTCAACGCCGAACAGCAACTTTTATACCTTGTATTCACGCTTGGGCGTAGATGTGGCCGGTCCGAAACTGGGAACCGCCAAAACTTCCGCCAAAGTAGAAATTGATTTTCGCGGTACAGGTACCTCATACTCGGTAATCCGCCTCCGCCATGCTTATTTGAATCTGGATTGGGGCAAGTCCGCCTTATTGCTGGGACAGACATGGCATCCGCTGTTCGGAAATGTCTCCCCTCAGATTCTGAACCTTTCCGTGGGAGCGCCTTTCCAACCGTTCAGCCGTGCACCGCAAATCCGCTATCGCTACACTGAAAAGAACTTCCAACTTACGGGAGCTGCCATATGGCAGTCGCAATATCTGTCGCAAGGTCCTGCCGGAAAGAGCCAAGAATACATAAAGAAAAGCTGTATTCCCGAAATCTACATCGGTGCCGATTATAAGAACGGAGGTTTATTGGCTGGTGTAGGAATCGAAATGTTATCATTGAAGCCACGGACAGAAGCTACCGGAGAAAACAATAAGAAATTTCAAGTAGACGAGCGTATCACCACTCTTTCCTATGAAGCTCACGTTAAATATACCAATAAAGACTGGTTTGTCGGAGCAAAAAGTGTTCTGGGTTCCAATCTCACACAGGCTTCCGGTCTGGGCGGATTCGGAGTGAAGTCTGTCAACGAACGTACCGGAGAACAAAAGTATACCCCGATACGCTTTTCCAGTTCTTGGCTGAACGTTGTTTATGGACAGAAATGGAAACCGGGCGTTTTTGTCGGTTATGCTAAAAACTTGGGGACAAGTGACGAATTATATGCCCCTGATGGAAAAGCACAATTATATGGTACAGGTACAAATCTCG
>OFFT01001293.1_pt1 | contig 15400 bp, 14 predicted proteins | sample 1521581 | NCBI WGS metagenome assembly OFFT01 (sample SAMEA3504084, study PRJEB24116) | mouse gut metagenome | biome: mouse gut; feature: mouse-associated habitat; material: faeces | place: Denmark | collected 2011
GGACAACCGGCGCACAGAAGAATGTGTGTCTGCCTATGCGTCCCTCTACCCGTTGATTACCTATTATCTGAACAGACTGAATGACTGGGGGCTTTGCTTCCGGCGGTGCAAGGTCTGCGGAAAATATTTTCTGGCAAAGAGCCAGCGGTATGAGCTGTGCAGCGACAAGTGCCGCAAAGCACAGGCACTTCAAAACAAGCGGGAATTTGACGAGAGGGCAAGAGAAAATAACTATGACCTGCTTTATAAAAATGAATGCCAGAACTGGCGCAACAAAATAAACCGGGTAAAAAATACCGCAGGCTTTCCGGCTGACCGTCTGGAAAAAATACAGGCTGCCTTTGCCGACTTTAAGAAAGAAGCGTTACAGAGAAAAAAGGATGTAAAAACAGGAACAGCCAGCCCGAAAGAATTTACGGACTGGCTGTATCAGCAGAGTAATGTAATTATTGAATTGTGTGAAATATGGTTATAGAATAATCCATTTCCCTTTTTGGCTTGAACCTTCTCTTTTTATAATTCCAGATTTTTTCATAGATTCCATATAATACTTAACAGTACTATACTTTTCTTCAATGACATCTGCAATCTTTTTCTGAGATAACGACGGTTCCTCTTGAATTACTTTCAAGATGCGTGTAACTACGGAGTTATCGTTACCTTGGTTAGCTTGGTCAGTAGCTTGGTTAGTATCTTGGTCAGTGCTACTAACCAAGCTTTTGAACATAACCATAATGTCCTCACGCTTAATCGTATATTCTGGCATAGGATTTCCGGCTTCTTTGCAGCTATCTTTGATTTTTTCGATTCCACGCCCCCATGCTTCGATAAAACCAGTTCTAAAAAATGTATTGGCAATCAAAGGATTATAAGGTCTTGAACGATGTTTTCCCATTAAATCATTGATTGTCCAATCTTCTGGGAAAATACAATCATTCGCAATATAAATCCGATCTACATACACACTGATTTGAATTGGAATTAATGCTCCGTAAAATTTGTGTGCGATAGCATTAAAAACAGCTTCCCTAATTGCTTCTTTCGGAAAAGGGTAGGTTTCTACTCTTGTTACTCCTTGATACGAAATATCCGCCTTTAAATATTTCGTAAAAATGAGATCAACCACTTTATCTGCCTGCGAAATTAGTGAACCGTGAATTTCATCCTGATAACGCAGTTCAGAATCCGATTCAAAATAACCAATCTTGATGTATGCTCCCGGTATCCACTTTTCCGGGTTATGATGGAATAGCAAAATAGCCGCTCTTTTCAAATGACTACTTTCAAGCAAATTCAAACTGTCCAGTAGCTGTTCATTCGTGGCATCAATGTCTTTCTTGTCCATTCGTTTGCTACGTACTGCCTGCTCCCGGAAAATATCGAAACTGTCATTTCTTAAATCTTGTATAGTTACTCCCTGAATCGGCACGCTGTCCCATGTAATTCCCGTTTTCTGTAACAGAAACTGATTTAACGCCTGCCCCTTTAACTGCTGTTTAGTGCTGCCGCTCCGGTAATGATATTCACCCTTGTAGTTGACGGGGTAACTATTCGAATTCACGCAAATTTCAATGTAGTCTTTTCCATCTTTAGTCAACAAATTAACGTCTACAATAATACCAAGAACATCCCGAACTTTATTCGGAATATCTTCCAGTAATTTTTTACTGTCCTGAACACCAATCACTGTGCCGTCATCATTCGTTCCAATATAAATCTTGCCGCCCTGTGCATTGGCAAAACCACATATCCATTTAAGATACTCATCTCGCCAAGACTCTTTCCATTCTATATTTTGACTTTCTGCCACGCAATCACCCCTTAGTTTTCTTTCAATATATTCATCTGATTTTAGCTGCATTTGAATACTTAAGCCAATCCCATATACTGATACATTTTTTGAATTGCGAGCGCGATTGATGTCCTTTTCCTACTGCTAGCAGATCAGGGTAATCCTCCAAGGCCTTATTCAAAAATTGCACTAAACTATCTGGTTCTATATCTTCCGGTGCTATTAACGGGATTTTAGATAATGTTTGACTTAATCCATGAGTGTTGTAATAATCCATTATATTTCCCATTTTAAAGTTACCATTATCTTTAATACGTTTTTTCTCTCCCCACGAAAGTATTTCTTCAAATCTCTCTTTTAGAGAAAATTTTACCTTGTTATTAATACAATCCTTGGATTGACATCTTGAAACAAATCGACATACAGGTAAAGTACTACGTCCATTATGCAAAGCGGGAACTGCTTCTCTCAAAATCATTTCATCATCATATTCTAATTCAGACTTTCCAAGCGCATAAAGATATAGTTCTTCCGCACGCAGTCCTCTATAACCAACTTTACCAAATTTGCCATATACGCCTACACCTACAACAAAATCAACATCTGTTTCCGAATCATCAATACTGGTCGCTACATATAACTTCTCTGTGGGTTTATTAGATTTGACCAATTCATATAGTTGACTTTTTATTCGGCGAAGTGCTCTAACATCGTATTTTACTGTATTTTCAAGAATTGCATCATATAAATCACTATATTGTGTTAATAACACATTTTTCATCGTGATAGTTTTTCCATTATTAAAATCAAACAACTTTTCATTAATGCAATCCGATACACTTGAATTTGAATTCCATTCAATAAATATTAGTCGTTCTTTTAATTGTTCAAGTTGATCATTTTCCAGACAGTCCGAAACTGATTGGAGAATACGCCTAATATTGGGATCGCTGATACTATACCCCACAAACATTATCGGTCTTTCGAGAAATAGTGTCAAAATTTTCGAACTCAAATATGCACTTTTTTGATTGAATATATTATAATCATACGAATTGATAACTATAGATTCTGGTTTGGTACAACACCCATGGATTTTATATATTTCCGTTATCTCATATATTGTCGAAAAAAGTAATTCGCTTTGTCCAATATATGTTTGAAATGCACCCTGCCCGAAACTGTTTTCTAAAAACGTGTCATAATTAGTCGTAATAATACAACTAATGTTTTTGCTTCCGATAGCCTTAAATTTAGAAATTTCTTCAGCATACATTTCTTGAATATTAGCACTAGAATTACGAATAAAATCTGCAATGCAAAATTTGAAAGGAGAAATTTTTTGTTTCAAGTCCTCCGTATGGAGTTCTCTGCTTTGTTTATAATTGCTATCAGTATACCATACTTCATTGAAATCTTCCTCTATATAATCAGCCAATGTTGGATACAACATATCCAGTTGATCTCGGCAAGCCCTTTCTGCTTTACCGTAGTAGTATTCAAATGGCTTAACACAGAATTTTCGAAGTAACCCTTCCCAATTGGGTAGATCAAGATATCTTCTCGTTAATCCAGAACCTATAAATAAAACTGGCAATGCAGAACTTCCTGCTAATAACTTTGCAATTTCTTTTTTCATTTTTCCTCCTGATTTTATGTAAAACCATTATCATTTGCACTAAACATCTTTTCCGTAATGCACCGGTTCCTCTGCCACCATAGATAGTGTTGGTTCTGTATCATAAAGATATGTAACTTTATCCGGTTCTTTTGAAACCTCTGGGCTAATCAGTCCGAAATATTTCTCAAAGAACCCTTTCAGTTTTTCAATAACTGTCTGTTTCTTCTTATCACGAGAACCTCCACCTCCGAAACGGGAAACGGGCGGCATCAGTCGGTCAACATCCGTGCCGGTGGTTTTGAGTACGCCATCACGGAAAGCGTTTTCCACAAATTTTCTTGTTTCCTCCGATTTCAATTTTTCTTCAGTGATCAAAATCTGAATATCGGTTTCTCTCTGCTCTCTGACAAAACGCTGCCAGTCAGTATTGACATTGGTACTTGTGTTGATGGTAGTAATAAAGTTTTCGATTAGTTCCTTTTTAGACCTAAGCTGCAAGCTGGACTTGATTGCTTTATCAATCGCAACAAGGATTTCCTTATCCTCACAGTTGCTATCGTGATACTTCCCAACCAGCATCAGGATATAGTCAATGTTGACTTCCACCTGTTTGACAAGCTCCATCTCAAAGACAATATCATCCATAATACTGTCCTTGCTCCCCGGCTTCGGTTTCATTTCCTCGTACACATCATGGTATGTGCCTGTGTAGTCTTGGAAATCAATCGGGGACAGGATTTCATTTCCGGCAAAACGATCAAAGGCAGCAAGGATATTTCTCAAACGGAGAATGTTGCCGAACAGGACAATAAAATCTTTCTTGTTTTGCTCTCCGACAATCGGCTGTCCCAACGGATATTTCTGCAGCAGTTCGGCAATTCGTTCCTCATAACCTTTCTGCTCACGACCTTTATCATCGACACAACCGTAGTAATAATCCTCATAGGATTTTAGAAGGACAATGCCGTTTGCTTCCTTGTCTCCGAACAATGCGATCGCATCGTTGGTAGCTTCTTCAAGGTCACGGAAGCAGACAATATTACCAAAGGACTTGACTGAATTGAGGATACGGTTCGTTCTGGAAAATGCCTGTATCAGACCGTGCATTTTCAAGTTCTTATCTACCCAAAGGGTGTTGAGCGTTGTTGCATCGAAGCCCGTCAAGAACATATTGACTACAATCAGCAAATCGACTTCACGCTTCTTAACCTTATCGGAAAGGTCTTTGTAGTAATCTTGGAAGCCCTTGCTTGATGTATCAAAATTGGTTTTGAAAATTCTGTTGTAGTCCTTGATTGCCATGTCCAGAAAATTACGGGAACTCTGGTCAAGGTCATCGGTGTCAAAACTTTCATCGTCCAGAATACCATCTGCACTATCCGCTTCGTTTGGAGCGAATGAGAAGATGGTGGCAATGGTCAAATCTCTGTGCTGTTCTGCAATCTGTTTTTTTAGCTCCAGATAATACTTTTTGCAGACAGGAATAGAACTGACGGCAAACATAGAGTTAAAACCGTTTATTCGCTGACCTTTCAGACTGTAATAGGAATTTCGCATGGTCTTTTGGTCGAAGTGTCCCAGAATGTACTTCGCAACCTCTGTGATACGCTCCGGCGAACTCAATGCTTCCTCGGTGTCAATAGCGGCAACCTGTTTGTCCTGCTTTCCGTCCTTTTGCTTGACTGTGTTGATATAGTCGATACGGAGCGGCAGAACATTTCCATCGTTGATTGCATCCACAATGGTGTAGGTGTGGAGCTTCGCACCAAAAGCCTGTTCGGTGGTTCTCAAATTCGGATTGCCACCAGTTCCGGCATTGACAGCGAAAATCGGTGTGCCTGTAAATCCGAAGATATGATAGTTCTTGAAATACTTGTCCACCTTGGTTGTCTTTTCGCCCTTTTTGATTTGCCCTCCCACAATTCGGGTGTGCATATCTCCAAACTGGCTGCGGTGGCACTCGTCAAACACAAGAACAATATGCTTGTTGCGGATGGGGTGGCTCGGATTTTTGGTAATGAACACATCCAGCTTCTGAATGGTCGTTACGATAATTCGGGAAGTGCTGTCCTCAAGCTGTCTTTGCAAAATAGCGGTACTCTTGTTTCCGTTGGCAGCACCTTTCTCAAAGCGGTCATATTCCTTAATGGTCTGGTAGTCCAAGTCCTTACGGTCAACCACAAACAGAACCTTTTCGATATACGGCAGTCCTGTCGCAAGCTGGGCAGTCTTAAAGGAAGTCAAGGTCTTGCCGCTTCCTGTGGTGTGCCAGATATATCCCCCGGCTTCGATAGTGCCTATTTTCTTGTAGTTGGTGGACACTTCAATTCTGTTCAAAATACGTTCGGTAGCAACAATCTGATAGGGGCGCATGACAAGCAGCAATTCCTCGGATGTGAACACGCAGTATTTTGTCAGGATATTCAGAATGGTGTGCTTCGCAAAGAATGTCTTTGTGAAATCCACAAGGTCGGGAATGACCTTGTTATTGCCGTCTGCCCAATAGGAAGTGAACTCAAAGCTGTTGGAAGTTTTCTTGCTGTGCTTCTTGGAGGAATTTTCACTTTCCTTAATGTGGCTTGCTCTGGTGGTATTGGAATAATACTTTGTGAATGTGCCGTTGGAGATAACGAAAATCTGCACATACTCATAAAGCCCACAACCAGCCCAGAAGCTATCACGCTGATAACGGTTGATCTGGTTGAACGCTTCCTTGATAGCAACGCCACGGCGTTTCAGCTCCACATGAACCAGCGGCAGACCGTTCACAAGAATGGTCACATCATATCGGGTGTCGTGCGTTCCGGCACTTTCCTCATACTGATTGATGACCTGCAAACGGTTGTTGTGGATATTCTTCTTGTCAATCAGAGAGATGTTCATCGTCGTGCCGTCCTCACGGGTCAGATTTTGAACATAGTCCTCTTGAATTTTTCGGGTCTTTTCCACGATACCCTCATTGGAATTGGCAATCTTGCTTCTGAAAAAGCTGTCCCATTCCTTATCCGTAAACTGATAGTTATTGAGTATTTCTAACTGTCTGCGGAGATTGGCAATGAGTGCATCGGCGTTGTGAATGGTCACATACTCATAGCCCTGTTCGCCCAGCATTTTGATAAATGCCGCTTCCAGAGCCGCTTCACTCTGGTAAGCATCAGAGCGTTTGGTTTGTGGCTCATATTCGGTTACAACCGTACTTTCATTGGTTGAAAGTATGATATGGTAGGTACTCATAATATCACCTCAATTCTTCATCTTTTCCGTTTTCTCTAACTAACGATTCATAAACAAATTTTAGAATATGCGCAAACGCAAACAAGAACACGGGATTTGCCGACATTGCTTTTGCTTCACACATGTATCTATACTCTGGGAATGCTTGGTCTTGTTCTTTTAGGCATAAGTAAAATTCTTTTTCCCTATTTTCTATACCAATATTTTTCGATATATATTCCTGCTCATTCTGGGGCAATTTTTCAAACAGTCCCTTTAATCCATGCGTCTTTGAAAAATCCACGCCAAAGCCATATAATATTGCTTTCAAAAATAATTCACACGAAAATGCTACATTTGCTAATGTTACAGGCATCTAATTTAAATTTTTTATTGTAAAACAAGATACCTCGAAATACTGAGCAGCTAATTTATAAAAGCTTTGTCTCAAAGATTCTTGGTCTTTTTTACGATCAAACTTTCTGGTTTTTGATAAATCAAAAGGCGCAAAACCTTCTTCGCTTTTCATCATGTATTCTCTCCCTGAATGACAGCAGTTTATCACGATAGTATTCATATTGCTTCGTCCTCGCTTCAATCTCCGCAGGCAGTCCGATTTTGAGGTCAGAGCAGATAGCATCGAAGTTATCCAGAATATGCACAAGGCGTTTCTGAACATCAAGTGATGGCAATGCTATTTTATAGTCTCTCAATGTTTTCAGTCCTAAATTTTTTATGGTAGAACCAGTTAAGTTTTTCTCAAAGTATGCCATCGTCTGTTTGGACTGAAGTACATAGAACAGATATTTCAGTAACAACTTGTCCGAAGTGACATTGAAATATGCTACCGATTTCCCTAAAGCAATGTTTTCGTCATTATATATCGCAATATTACCAATCGTACCATTGATAGAGAATAGCAAGGTTTCACCAAAAGAGATGCTTATTTTCTCATACTCGTCTTTAGCTATTCTCTTTGTTTTGGCATCAAAAACAATTTTTCCATTAGAAAGGTTGTTTCCGTTTATAAAGTAATACTCGCCATTGTCATTGTACTCTGGAGTTCCATGAAGTCCATCACCAATATCGCACAATTCAGAAAGTGCAATGAACGAAATAGAATTATCAAAAGCCAACAGCTTATCTCTATAATACTCATACTGTTTCTTTCTCGCTGTAAGCTCTGCTGTAAGCTCTGCTGTAAGCTCCGTGAAATTGTCCAGTATACGGACAATTTCACTCTGCACACGCAGAGGGGGAACAGGCATTTCAAACTCCTCAGTTACTTTCAAAGAAATTTGTGGCAAGGAACCCATGCCGGAAGCAGCTTCTCTGAATTTCTCAATGTTGTTCTTTAACACATAGTAGAGAAATTTAACTGCTATCTTGTTTTCGTGTGTGTAAGCCCACATTTCATTTTTGAAAGTGAACGGCTTTTCATAATAGACAGCATCAATCACGCCACGAGATTGAATCAATACTGCTGGAACTCGTGTTATATTTGCCTTCGGTATATCCTCCTCATGCGCATCAATAACAGTTTTTCCACCTGCAAAGATGCGAACTTCGCCATCGGTACTTTCAATTTCTTTCATCTTAGCCGCAGTAATTGGGGTACCCTTCACCCTCTGGTACACCTCTTTGATTTGCTTAAACTCAACTCCATTTGGACAAAGTTCTTGTAATATCCGTTCAAGATTTATCATAATTTTTCTCCATCCTCACACCAACCTAAAGTTTTCTTAGCCTCTTCTAATTCTGCTGAGATACGGACATTTTCTAAGATACCTATGACGAGTCTATGTAAAGGTTCAAATTTACTTAAACCCAATGCCTCATCATATTCGCCATGTACAACTCCGCTCAATTCACGAAAAAGCTTGTATCCATCCGAGGAGAATTCTTTAGGGATAATATGGCACTGTTCATCAACTTTTTTGAGCAAATCCGAAAAATTTTTTGGATTTCCTCCCTCATATTTCGCATATTCAATCCCAATGGCATTTGCTGTTTGAATAGTAATCTTCTCAAAAACTTTTCTCAGATATACAATAGCCCCTGCACCTAACTCCTCCCGATATGCTTGCTCCGCTTTGTCAAGAAGTATCGAAAATTCTCCATAACGTGTGAAATTAATTTTAACTGTGTCCGGTAATCTTTCACTCCGCCTTATGATGCGGACTTGTGGATTCTGTGAAGTAATTTCACCGCTACTCTCCACCAGAAACCAAACTTGAACACTTGCACCGCAACCGCAAGTTAAAACACAATCTATACTGATAATACGGGTATTGACAAAGATGCAAGACAGTTTCCCCCGTGAACTAAATGTCCGCAAATCTTCGCAGTGGGCACAATAGTAATTTAGCATTACTTCTCCCACTGACAAATCAACTTTTTGTCCAACTGTTCCTTTTTTGTTTTGAAGAAACCCTTCTATCTGTATATAATTGTCTTTAGGCGGCTTTGATAAAACATCAGACAACCGCATTATTTCCCTCCTCGATTTCTGCAATAATTTTCGCAATCTCAGTACGAAGAACCTGCTCACGGGCAACAATTTCCTCAATTTCGGCATTAAGTTTTACAATATCGATTTTCTCTCTGGTGTCCTCAGCCTCCACATAGGTGCTGACAGAGAGGTTGTAGTCTTGTTCAACGATTTCCTCATACGGAACACAACGGGCAAAGTGGGCAACATCAGCACGAGAAACAAATTCGTCCACAATATGGGCGATATTTTCCTCAGTCAATCGGTTGTTGTTCGTTACCTTGACAAACTCACTGGAAGCATCAATAAACAGGGTCTTGTTGTCGGACTTGCTGCGCTTCAGAACCATAATGCAGGTCGCAATGGAAGTACCAAAAAACAAATTGCTTGGCAACTGAATGATGCAGTCAATGAAGTTGTTGTCAATCAAATACTGACGAATTTTCTTTTCAGCTCCACCACGGTACATGATACCGGGGAAGCAAACGATAGCCGCTGTTCCGTTGGTAGCAAGCCACGCCAGAGAGTGCATGATAAAAGCAAGGTCAGCTTTTGACTTCGGTGCAAGCACTCCGGCAGGAGAGAAACGAGGGTCATTTATCAAAACAGGATTGTCATCGCCTTCCCACTTGATAGAGTAAGGGGGATTTGAAACAATAACCTCAAACGGCTCATCATCCCAATGCTGCGGAGCCAGCAGGGTGTCCTCGTGGGCAATATCAAACTTGTCAAAATCAATGTCATGCAGGAACATATTGATACGGCAAAGGTTGTATGTAGTCAGATTGATTTCCTGTCCATAGAAGCCTTGACGGACATTCTTTTTACCAAGGATTTTTGCCGCTTTCAGAAGCAGAGAACCAGAACCGCAAGCAGGGTCATAAACCTTGTTGACCTCTGTTTTCCCGGCAACAGCCATGCGGGTCAGTAGCTCAGAAACCTCTTGGGGAGTGAAGAACTCACCGCCGCTTTTTCCGGCGTTGGATGCGTACATACTCATAAGGTATTCGTAAGCATCACCGAAAGCGTCAATAGAATTGTCCTTGTAGTTGCCCAAGCCCATGTTTGCCACGCCCTCGATCAGCTTCACGAGGTTCGCATTACGTTTGGCAACAGTAGCCCCCAGCTTGTTGCTGTTGACATCAATATCATCAAACAATCCCGCAAAATTATCTTCGCTTTCGCTGCCCTTTGCTGATTCCTCAATGTGGTTAAAGGCAGCTTCCAAGGTCATGTTCAAATTTTCGTCATTTGCGGCTTTTTTTCTGACATTGCAGAAAAGCTCGCTGGGCAGAATGAAGAATCCCTTCGTTTTAACCAAGTCCTCTCGAGCCTGTTCAGCATCTTCATCGGACAACTGTGCATAATTAAAGCCCACTTCTCCGGCTTCAATCTCGCCCTCGTTGATGTAGTTAGTCAGGTTTTCAGATATATAGCGATAGAACATCATGCCCAGCACATAGGACTTGAAATCCCATCCGTCTACGCTTCCACGCAGTTCATCAGCAATCGCCCATATCGCACGATGGAGTTCATCACGCTCCTGTTCTTTTCTAATATCAGCCATTGTTTTCGTTCTCCTTTTCATCGGGAATAAAGTCCAGAATATCATCTACCTTGCAACCAAGAGCAAGACATATCTTTTCGATACTATCCAAAGATACATACTGGTCACGCCTTAGTCGGGTTAGAATATTAGCACTAAATCCAGCTTTCTCCGTCAATTCGGCGGTCGGGATGCCCCGGTCTATAAGCAAGTGAAATAGTTTTTTATATGTTACAGCCATATAGTCCTCCTTGCCATGATAATCACTCATGATATTATATCACGAAAATGTGAAAATTTCAATTCATCGTTATAGATATTTGTATAGGAATAGTGTAAGAAAAAAGCCTGATGCAGTAGTTATTACCTACATCAAGCCTTTATCTCTTTTGCAGTTCTGTATAAGCGTGGGTTCGTCATATCTGATGTGGTATCTTTAACTATGGGAAACTCCGCGCTCCCACTTCGACACGGCCTGTACAGAAATCCCAAGGTGGTTTGAAAGCTCTTCCTGGGTGTTTCCCCGTTCTCTTCGAAACGTTTTCAGATTCTCGCTGACCATGATATCCATAATTCATCCTCTCTTTCCTTTTTTCATGTTCTTCGTCACAAGCGCTTGTTCTGATAGAATTATAGGATATCCTCTGCTTTGGTTTCAATAACGGCATTGTTGAGTTTTGGTTTAATTTTTCAACGAATCGTTTAATCACTCCATCCCCTTATAATACTGCGCCCTCTGCTTTCCCATCACCGCTTCATTGTTGAAATCCATTGTTGAAATCATAAAGCGTTCCCTGATATCTCCCCATACATCTCCGGCCTTCTGTCGCGGAACAGCCCCCAGCTGAACCGCAGCTCCTCAATCGCACGCAGGTCGAAGGTGTGCAGAATCACCTCCTCTTCCGTCCGTCCCGCGTCCTCCGCCACTTCGCCGGTCTCGTCCGTGATAAAGGAGGAGCCGTAGAATGTCAGGGCGGAAGACTGGTTGTTATTGTTTTTGGACGGCTCCACTTTCTCTTCTCCGACGCGGTTGGCCGCTATCACCGGCACCACATTTGCCGCCGCATGCCCCTGCATGCAGCGCCGCCAGTGGAGCATGCTGTCGCATTCAATGACAGGCTCGGAACCGATGGCCGTGGGATACAGCAAAAGCTGCGCCCCCATCAGGGCCATGCACCTGGCCGCCTCCGGGAACCACTGATCCCAGCAGATGCCCACGCCAATCCGGCCATAGGCAGTATCCCACACCCGGAACCCTGTATTGCCCGGGGTAAAATAGAATTTCTCCTGATAGAAATGGTCGTCGGGGATATGGGTCTTGCGGTATACGCCGAGGATCCGGCCGTCCGCGTCAATCACGGCCACCGAATTGTAAGTCACATTGCCCTCCCGCTCGAAAAAGCTCACCGGCAGCACCACTCGCAGTTCCGCCGCCACCTGTCTGAGACGGCAGACTGCCGGATTCTCCTCAAGGGGCACCGCGAATCTATAAGAATCATAGTTCCTCTCCTGACAGAAATACCATCTCTCAAAAAGCTCCGGCAGCAGAATGACCTGCGCCCCCTGGGCCGCCGCCTCCCTGATATGCAGTTCCGCCGCTTCCAGGTTCTCTTCCGCCACACGGTTGCAGAACATCTGCACCGCTGCCACCGTTACCAGTCCCATCTCTTTCTTCTGCAATCCCATCTGTTCCTCCTTGCCAGTATCATATCCTCCCGGAATCTATAGGCCACATATCATGCTGCTTTCCGGAACTCCTTTGGGCCAATTCCCCGCTTTTCCGGATACCTTTCTGATATAATGCCTGAATTGCTGTCTGAACTTCCGAGAGTCTGTTATCCCCTCTCCAAGTCCGTTCTCTTCTGCCAAAAAACATACCTTCTCTCCCCATAACGTCATCCCAGCACCAAATGCACTCAAATAAAACGGTACCAGACTCACACTTTCATTCCGGAATCTGCTGGGTGATACAGTGGATGTTCCCGCCGCCGATCAGGATGTCCCTGGAATAGATCTGCACCACTTCCCTGTCCGGGAATAGTCTCTGCAATATCTCCCGGGCCGTTTCATCGGCAGGGTCTCCGAATGCCGGCATCACGACGCTGCCGTTGGCGATGTAGAAATTCACATAGGAAGCCGCCAGCCGCTCCCCCGGCGTGCGGGCAGGCCTGTCCAGACAGGCGTCCAGCCCCCGACATTCCTCCTCGCTGACGGTCACCGGCTTCGGCAAGGGCAGCTTGTGCACCCGGATTCGCCTGCCCCTGGCATCCAGAGCCTGTTCCAGATAGTCCAGACAGGCCCTGGACATGGCATACTGCACATCCGTCTGGTCCTGCGTCCAGGCCAGCACCACCTCCCCCGGCGCCGTGAACGCGCAGATATTGTCCACATGCTCATTGGTCTCGTCATTATAGATTCCACAGGGCAGCCAGAGAACCTTCGCCACGTTCAGATACGCTTTCAGGACATCCTCTATCTCCTCTTTCGACAGCTCCGGATTCCTCCCTTTGCTCAAAAGACAGCTTTCCGTGACCATGCAGGTCCCCTCCCCGTCCACATGGATGGAGCCGCCCTCCAGAATGAAGTCACGTTTGTCATAGACATCCTTGTCCAGCAGGTCGCAGAGCTTCCTGGCCATCCGGTCATCCTTGTCCCAGGGGAAATACAGGCCGTCACAGAGACCGCCCCAGGCATTGAACCCCCAGTCGATGCCCCGGACTTCTCCCAGGGCATTCTTCACGAAGGTGGGAGCATAGTCCCTGGCCCAGGCATCATTGCTGGACATCTCCACCACCCGGATATGGGCGGGAAGCAGGGCCCTGGCATTGTCATACTGCGCCGCGCTTGCGCATACCGTCACTTTCTCCGACCTGGCGATGGCCTCCGCAATCTGCCCGAAGGCTTTCCTGGCCGCATAGGCGCCGTACTGCCAGGAATCCGCCCGCTCCGGGAATATCATGATGCAGCCCGCATGGGATTCGAATTCCGCCGGCATGCGAAAGCCCTCCGCGGACGGCGCGGAATCTTTGATTATCTTCATGGAACACCTCCGCTGCTCTCTAAATTTGTCGAAATAAGAATAATTCCTTAATTTTGTTATTTAAATATTTTATAAATCCTTAAGCCCAAGGTCAAACTTTAGACACATTTTCAGGTTATGATAGATACATAAACAAAGGAGCTGTTGAGTTTTAACAAATATTCGTTAGGGTTCTGTCAGCTTCGACTAATAATAACACTGCTTTGGCAGTTTTATTATAAATGTACCTTTCCCTTTCATGTTTTCTTTATATTTTACTCCCTAAAAGAACCCGAGAGATTGGGTTCTTTTATGTATCAGGACAGCTCATGACAGTCTCTCCCGGAAATCCTGGTAGCCGAACTCCCTCACAATGACACACTCCCCGCTCTTTCTGCGCAAGGCAATCGCCGGGAGCGGCATCCCGTTGAAGGTGTTGTTCTTTACCATGGAATAGATGGCCATGTCCTGGAATACCAGCCTGTCCCCCTCCTTCAAGGGCCTGTCGAAGGAATAGTCCCCGATGATGTCCCCGGCCAGGCAGGTGGGCCCGCCCAGGCGGTAAGTGCAGGCCTTCTCCCCCGGCTCCCCGCTTCCCCGCAGCGGCGGCCTGTAGGGCATCTCCAGCACGTCCGGCATGTGGCAGGCCGCGGAGGTGTCCAGGATGGCTATGTCCATACCGTTGTGGAGGGTTTCCAGCACCTCCGCGATCAGAAATCCGGCGTTCAGCGCCACCGCCTCCCCGGGCTCCAGATACACCGTCAGCCCGTATCTGTCCTGCATCCTCCCGATGCAGCGCTCCAGCCTGGGTATATCATAGCCCGGCCGGGTGATATGATGGCCGCCGCCGAAATTGATCCAGCGCATGTTGCGGAAGTATTGCCCGAATTTTTGTTCTGCCGCATCCAGGGTTCGGGCCAGACTGTCGCTGTTCTGTTCGCACAGGGTATGGAAATGCAGTCCGTCCAGCAGTTCGATCAGCTCCGGAGTCATTCCCGCGTCCCACTGGGCGCGGGTGGAGAGCACGGTGTAGGGGACAGAATAGAACTGTTCCATCAGCGCCGTCCACTGGCAGAGCAGATCAGCATTGGGAACGGCCAACAGGATGCGCCGCCGTCCCTCCAGCCATTTCTGGGTGATGACCAGCATTGCTTCGTGGCTCTTGCCTAACCCGGCCTCATCGCACAGCACCACGCCCTTTTGATATGGGGAGCGGAGGGCGAAGTCCGCCGCCGCAATCTGGAAGGGGTAGATTTTGTTACTGGCGGAAGCATAGACAGGGATAAAGCTGTCTTCACAGGAAAGTGCCTCCAGTGTTCTCGCCGTGTAATAATCATGAAACGGAGTCTGTCTCATTGTGCGCATTCCTTTATTTGCATATTGGAATCTATTATCGCAGATTTTTAGCGATAATTCAATCATGCTGCGTAATCTTTTGCTGCAATGATAGCGTCATACTGAAGATGGCGGGCTTGTTCGCCAAATTCCCCCTTGACAAGCCCACCTGCCAGAGTTACACTGGTAGCACAGCGGTTTAATTGGAACGATCATATACTACTTGTTTCACCATTTACAGGCTTTCCCGAAAGGGATTGGATTTCATTTACAGGCTTATCGCTGTACCCCAGGCACGTTTTTGTGTCTGGGGTAAAAGTAAATGACCGTCCAATCGGATACTTTTTCGGGGAAGCCTGTCATGATCTCAGTTTGAGGGAGCG
>OFFT01001306.1_pt1 | contig 15285 bp, 16 predicted proteins | sample 1521581 | NCBI WGS metagenome assembly OFFT01 (sample SAMEA3504084, study PRJEB24116) | mouse gut metagenome | biome: mouse gut; feature: mouse-associated habitat; material: faeces | place: Denmark | collected 2011
GGCTGCAACGCCAGCTGCGCAGTACCCAGAACGTGGCCGCACACGCCACCGCCAGAAACCCGAGAAACGCCGCCATGCCCCGGGCGGGGGAGGTGCGGATTGGCATCGGCGCCTTTTGAATTCTTTGTGAATTTTGCATAAATTATCACATTTTCAGTTGACACCGATGATGAAAAGACGATAAGATATAAATTAGGACTGATGACAAATGAGAGATAGGAGGAAATGTCTATTGAAGAAAAACGAAATCGTATTGAATGATTATGCACGGATGTGCAGAGAAGCCGACCATCTGGAGCCGGAGATGTTCGACAAGTATGAAGTGCAACGGGGCCTGCGCGACAAGAACGGAAACGGTGTGGTGACGGGACTTACGAATGTATCGCGCATTGAGTCCTTTCAGATGATAAATGGGGTGAAGACACCCTGCGAAGGTAAGCTGTGGTATCGGGGCTATGACTGTATCGAGCTGGTGAAGGGCTTCAAGGGGAGGCGCTTCGGCTTTGAAGAAGTCAGCTATCTGCTGCTGTTCGGCAAGCTGCCGGACGAGAAGCAGCTGAAGGATTTCCGGGAGATTCTTATCGCCTGCCGGACGTTGCCCACGAATTTCACCAGGGACGTGATCATGAAAGCGCCCAGCAGCGACATCATGAACTCCCTGACCAGGAGCGTGCTGACATTGGCATCCTATGACAAGGAATGCAATGATACCTCCATCGAGAACGTGCTCAGGCAGAGCTTCCGCCTGATCGGCGTGTTCCCCATGCTGGCCGTGTACGGGTATCATGCCTATAACCACTATCAGAACGACGACAGCATGTACATACACCGTCCCTCCAGGAAGCTGTCCACGGCGGAGAACCTGCTGATGATGCTGCGCCCGGACATGAAATACACGCAGCTGGAGGCCGCGGTGCTGGACACCGCTTTGGTGCTGCACATGGAGCATGGCGGCGGCAACAACTCCACCTTTACCACCCGCGTGGTGACATCCTCGGGCTCGGACACCTATTCCGTCATCGCGGCGGCGCTGTCCTCCCTGAAGGGGCCCAAGCACGGCGGAGCCAATATCAAGGTGGTGGAGATGATGCGGGAGATTGAGGCCAATGTGTCCGACTGGGAGGACGAGGACGCGGTAAGGGCCTATCTGAAGAAAATCCTGAACAAGGATGCCTTCGATGGCAAGGGGCTGATCTACGGCATGGGCCACGCGGTCTATTCCCTGTCGGACCCCAGAGCCCAGGTGTTCAAGAGTTTCGTGCATCAGCTTGCGTCCGCCAAGGGCAGGGAGAAGGACTTCGCCCTGTATTCCATGATAGAGCACATCGCACCTCAGGTCATCGCGGAGAAGTCCAGGATCTACAAGGGCGTAAGCGCCAATGTGGACTTCTACAGCGGATTCGTCTACAGCATGCTGGAGATTCCCCTGGAGATGTTCACGCCCATATTCGCCATCGCCAGGATAGTAGGATGGAGCGCCCACAGGATTGAGGAGCTGATCAATATGGACAAAATCATCCGCCCTGCCTACAAGAGCGTCATGCAGGAGCGGGAGTACGTGGAATTGAAGGACAGGTAATAGATGCAGTGCCAGGTGACGGCAGTAGGGCTGGCGGCCGACCGGGAGCATGACGTGCTGGGAGGGAACGCGGGAGCCATCCTGGTGTTCCTCAAGGCATACCATCTGACAGGCCGGGAACAGTACATGGCATGGGCAAGGGAAGCGGGGGATCATCTGCTTGGCTCGGCGACCCTATATGGGCATGGCATGGGATGGGTCAATCGGCCAGCAGGGACGGCGCTGACGGGCTTTGCCCACGGGACAGCGGGCATCATGTTGGCATTGGCCAGGCTGGGGCATGACGCGCAGGAGGGCAGATATCTGGAAGCGGCCTATCAGGCATACCGCTATGAAGAGCACTATTACAGAGAGGAGCTGCAGGACTGGGCAGACCTGCGGGGCATGGGGGATGTCCTCCAGGAGGAGCCGAGGATGGCATGGTGCCATGGATGGGGAGGCATCGTCATGGCGCGCATGGAAGCTGAAAAGTATGCGGAAGGGGCATTTAAGGAGGAGCTGGGGAAGATTCGGGATTATGCCAGAAGGAAGGTGGGCGATGGCTCCTATCGGAGGACGGCGTTCCAGAAACCGGATTTCTGCCTGTGCCATGGAAGGTGCGGGAACCAGGTGTTGTTGGGGCATATGGGAGAAGTTGGGAATGTGATGATGGCTCAGGAGGATGCGGCAGATGAGGAAAAGCGGATTGTGGATATGGTATGTGATGGGGATATTGAGGAGCTGCTGGGATTACAGGAGTGCAGTAATTATGGATTGATGGGTGGGGTTGCTGGGATTGGGTATAGCTGTTTGTGCGGTTCGGATGATGTGCTCAATTTATTGTGCGCAAAATGACGGAATAGAGGGAGAAATGACGAGATAAGGTCATAATATGGGCTGCACGAGGTCACTGTATTGCATTTATAAGCAATATCCTATATTATAATTTTGAGTTTATTAGAGACTTTCAGAATGATTTGTATATAAAGCAATTAGAAGATAAATGTGATGATTTTTTCATATAAGAAATTTCTATTGCCATTAAAAATGGTAAATATATAATTTGGAGCAAATTGGGCTATGATTAAACTTAAAAACTTGTTTATATATACCACTTGGAAATGTAATTTGTTTTGCAGACATTGCTGGGTTAATGCCGGAAATTTAAAAGTATATAATGATTTACCACAAAAACAATGGAATGAAATGATATTAAATGCACTAGACTCTGCAAAGGATTTGGGGCTGGAATTTATCAAATTGTCAGGTGGGGAACCATATTTATTAAGTGATTTATTAGAAAAAATTTTAATGAGAGTTAGCGATTCAGAGATACAAGTTAGCATTGAAACTAATGGAACTATTATGAATGAACAGAATTTAGGTAATCTGTCGAAAATTAGTACTAGAAATTTATCTAGTGTTAATGTATCGTTAGATAGTCCTACAGCATCAGTTCACAATTCATTCCGAGGTTCAGATAATGCTTTTGAAACAACATTAGTAACAATAAAAAAGTTGATTAAAAATCATATACCGGTAAATATTGTATATTCTGTATCTGAACACAACATTCAAGAGTTGGATGGCATGATACAATTGTGTTCACAACTTGGGGTTTCACATCTTAAAATAAATCCCATATTGAATGTTGGGAGAGCCATAAAAGGAACTTCTTTTGGATATCCATATCAATTGGATATTGCTACAATTCAAAAACTGATAAACAAGTACTTAATCCATAAACAATATGAATATTCTGATTGTGTGGAAATATATTTATCGGTTCCATTTGGATTGAGTCAACTGAAAAATTATATGATAAAGGGAACAAGCTTGCCTATATACGATAATTGTGATTATTTGGAAACGTTGAGTATTTTACCAGGGGGATTATGTGGTTTATGTGGTCAAGCTAAAGAATACCCCCCTTTCTTATTTGGAGATCTTAACTGTGAAACGTTAGAGTCAATTTGGAATGGCGATAAAATCCAAGATTATCGTAATATATTGAAAAACGGACTTGAAGGCATCTGTGCAGAATGTTTAGCTAATAAAATATGTAATGGTGGTTGCCGCATATCAGCATATGTGGCTACTGGTAAAATAAATGGGTCTAATCCATTTTGTGAAGAATATGCTAAGCGCACCCATTTTTTCTTAAATCGATTTTATTTAAACAAAACTAGCAAATAAGTATTTTGATTTATTGCGCAATACACTTTACAAGTTTTTATTAAAAAGTATTGTAAAGGGCTTTTGATTTATTATAAGTTCCAGTATCAATGTAGTTACTTCCAAAAGTTGTAAGTGGTGTTTGCTGTGTTTAAGAGGTGTTGGTTCTTTGAAGTATGTTGTCATAATAAAGTGGGTGGACTATAGAAATGACTTTTGACCAAGCAGTGGTGCAAAATTTTAAAAGTAGAAAAATAACTTTTTGGATAAGAGTGTCAGGAATTAGTATGAATCCCATCATTAAAGATAGAGATATGGTTCTCGTATTGCCTTTAGAACATTATTCTGTTGGGGATGTTGTCGTTAGACAATTTAAAAAAACATTATTAATTCATAGAATTGTCAAAGTCAAGAAAAAGAAAGGAGGAATTGAATTTTATATTCGAGGAGATAATTTGGGTAAATTTGATATAGTAGCTAAACCCGATGAAATTGTGGGTTGCATAAAAATGATAAAACGTCGAGGAATACAATATGAATTTAAAAATAAATATAAACTGTGTATAGCTAAAATATCGTATCTAAATGGACTTGTGTGGGAATTGTATTGTACTGGGCACCCATTGCAAAGCATATTATATGTATTTTATCATTAATAATGAAGAGGATTTTGAAAAAGAGTGAAAAAACATATTGATACCATTTCGTTTGCTTGAAAGAGGTTGTGTGAATTAACCATTAATATTATAAATATATTAGGAGGATTAACTATGATGTATATTAAGCCTATGATACAAACATATAACGACAAGGAGCTAGAAGAAATAATCGTTGGTGCCGCCTCATGTCCGCCAGGAGCACCTTGTAATGTAAATTGTGGCTGGGGAGGGGCATCTAAGTAACAAGTTTTGATTTCAAGCAAACGGAATGTGTTTTTGAATTAGGAGATTCCTGTAAAATACATATATAAGGAATCTTAAGGAAAATCACTTGACAATGTATTAGGAGGTATAAAAATTGAAATCATATAAACGAAATTCAAATATAATTGTGGAAAAGCTAGACGATGAAACTTTGCTTATTTATTTAGGAGAAACTCAAAATACACATGTACTAAATGCTACAGCGATTTATATTTGGGAGAATGTTGAGGAGCATTCTTCGGAAGAAATTGCTGCCAGCTTGTTTTCCAAAGTGAATCAATCACAAAAAATTACCTATGATGAAATAATAAAAGATACAAAACAGTTTATTGATGAATTAATTGAAAAACATTTAATAATTCAGAAAGAATTATAATGTTTATTTCATTAAGGAGAAGCCTATGGTAGAAAAACGAATGCCTCCAATCATAATAGATGGAGCTTATTTTGAAATAACAGATAAATGTAATTTTCAATGTTCTTATTGTTGCAGAGATTGCGATAATAAAAAAGAAAAGTATTTCTCATTGTCTGTTTACAAAAGAATTATTGACGATTTAGTCAAAAATAAGAATCTAAAAATGATATCTATAAGCGGCGGGGAAGCTGTTTTGCATCCTGAATTTGATGAATTTGTTGAATATACTTTAAAGTACAATATTGCTGTCATGTTGTTGACAAATGGAAGTTTATTGAAAAAGATTGATGCCAATCTCCTTAATAATGAAAAAGTTTCAATACAAGTCAGTTTAGACAGCGGAGATAGTGGAATAAACGATGCTACAAGGGGGAGTGGTTCGTTTCATTTTGTTAAAGACGGCCTTCAAAGATGCCAAGATTTGAAGGCTAATATGGCAAATATACATATTAAAGCAACTTTAACACATCAGAATTATATGTATTTAGGTTCCCTGGTTAATTTTGCGAAATCAATGGGCATAAAACAAGTAGGTTTTGCTTGTATGTATCCAATGGGAAGAGCAGCACTACAGGTGGATTCAATCATGACTGCTCAGGATTGTTTGAAAGCTATTAAAATTTTGGAACGCATACGCTTGCATAATCCAGATATGGTAATACCGCCATTTGGTTTTACATTATTATGTCCATTATTAGGGGACGATAATATTGTTATTGAGCCTAAGATTGATGTCAATGGTAATGTATATCCTTGTCAGGCTTTTGAAGGATTATATGATATTGGAGAATGTATTAATAGTTCTATAACTGAAGTGATTTATGGGGATAAATTTGCGCAATTTTATTTTCTTATGCGTTCAAGAAATCCTTTTATGGAAGAATGCCATAATTGTGTTTATCAGAAAAAATGTCAAAGAGGATGTCCAGCAATAAGTGTTTTGCGAGGTTCGCCGATGTCTGTTGATCTTTCGTGTGATGTACGAAAATATATGTTCAAGAAACGTTTTTTGTTAAATTTTAAGCAAAATAACAAAAATATTCATTGCTAAAATAGAATAAGAGAGATGCAACAGTTTGTTTTGTGAAAATGAATTTTGTAAGGAGGGGATTTGATGATTTATGTTAAGCCGGTACTTCAAGTTTATAATGATGAGGAACTTGCCGATATAATTGTTGGAGCTGCATCTTGCGGTGAAATATGCAATATAAACTGTGCTTGCGGTGGGGTAAAACAGTAATCTCCTAGATTGTCGGAGCTGTTGTTTGTGTGTAAAGAATTCAACTTGTAGTGAGTAAAACAAAATAATGGTTGCATTTTACTTATTCTATTTAAAATATGTACGATACTTAGTGCATTGGCTCGGCTATATTTGATATAATAGTGAAAATCAAGACAATCTACAATAAACTAAACTAAAACAAAATAATACTGAGACCCAAAAAGTCTTGATTCAATATCAACGGTCAATATGCTAAGTCGTACATATTAATTTGTTTTTGTGGTGTGCATTAAGGGAATGATTATGTCAATAAAATTCAGTAATTGTTTTTATTTTTCGCATCCTCAGATTGGGTATGGTTGGAAATTGAGATTAGATCAAGTTGTTGTTGAAAAAAATATTGTGGAAGCATTATTCTCTCTCTTTGATTTTTGTAGTGGTAATGAAGCAAATACAGCACCCGATGAGTATTGCTTAGATTTATATTACAATCAAAAAACTTATAATGCTATTTTACATGCGCCAACGCAATATTCTACATTTTCATGTGATGATTTTTCACATTTTGCAGGTCTTGTTTCTGAATTATTTTATTTACCAAAAGCACTTGAAAAAGATAAATGGTATTACATGCATGGTGGTGCGGTTGAAAGGTATGGTAAAGCGTTTCTTTTTTTAGGATCAACTAAGACAGGAAAATCCACATTAATAACAAGGCTGGTTACTAAAGGATATTCATATTTAACGGATGATGTAATACCGATATATCAGGAAAATCTTAATGTGGTTGCTTTTCCGAAAGCTATATATTTGAGAGATAAAAGATGGGTTAGTGATTGTAATAATATGTTTAGTATCAAATCTGAAACAATATATTTGCATAATGATGAGAGATATGTAGTGTGTCCTAAAACATGCGTATTATTAAATAAACAACTGCCTATAGCAGCTATTTTTGATTTAAGGCGAAATAATCAAAATCGATATAATAACACACTTCTTAATAAAAGTTTAGCATTTCCTATTTTATATATGGGCAGTCGTTCACCATATGAAATGGCTAAAAATCGGCTAATGGCTTCTGCACTTGCACAGAACATTCCTGTATTTTCTTTGGAATATGATGATCCTGATGTGTGCATTGCTCAAATCATTGATAATTTTGCTGACAGCTTTTTAGAATGAGAGGTAGTGCCAAGTGAAATCTTTAAATAAGTATAGCTCATATCAATTCATCATGAAGGTTCTTAAGGAAGAACGAGCCTGTTTTGTCTCTCTGCATTTTATTACTGCTGTTTCTGTGTTCTTGAACATTATCGTCAGCACCTTTTTTATGCAAAGGCTTTTTGCCGCTGTGGTAGCAAAAGAATTCGATGCCAGGTTTTATGTTCACCTAATCTGTTTCGGAGCTTTCATCGTGCTATCGGTTCTTCTGTCCATCGTAAATAAAAGACTCAATTTCAGATTGAATAAACGTATTGCATATTCTTTGGACGATGCTGTCCTTTCACATTATGGATGGGATTCTCTGGGCAAGAGGGCTGACGATTTGGAAAAGCGGTTCAGCATATTTAAACAGAATTCTTCTAGCGTACAAACGGGATATGTTTCGTTTCTCCTTATGGCCACGCAGACCGTGGTTACGATTATCTTTATTGTAGTATATGGTGCGGTAATCTGTCCATGGTTGACGGCACTTTGCCTGGCGACAGCCGGGCTGCTTGTTCTGATTTATCAAAAACGGATGAATGACATGAAAGAGCAGCAAGATTCGCTGATAAATGCTGTCAACCAGCATTATTCGCTGTCATGGGAACTGGTCGCCAACTTAGAGGCTTCCGTTTTTTTGAGCAAAGAGAAGGTCTTCAAAAATTATGATTCCGCATCTGATGAAAAGGTTCAGAAGATGGTTGCGCTTCGGAAAAGCTATAACAAGTTCCAAATTTTTGCTCAGTCGGGCTATATGCTGCTCCTTCTGCTTACTGTAACGGTTGGCGGATTGTTCGTCTACAATGGACTCATCCAATTAGATGGGCTTTTTGCCATGGCCCTGCTTCTGCCGAATATTGCAAGCCCCCTGTTCAGATTACCGATGTTCTTGGCAAATCTGAAGATTATTGAAGCGACGTTTAATACATACGAAACCCTTCTACCCAAGGAAGGCCATTTGGTCGTTGAAGAATTTGACGAGAATCTTGTACTGGCACCGATTAACATTGACAATCTATCCTATCATGTTGACGATGGTAGTGCTGTCCTGTCGGACATCAGCTTTAGGGTAGAACCTGGAGAGTGGCTGTGTATCGTGGGGCCTTCCGGATGCGGAAAATCGACGCTAGTCAAGCTGCTTCTCGGGATTCTGCCATATCACGGGACGATATCTTATGGCCAGCATGAGCTGAAAAGGCTTCCCCAGGAAAAACTCTGGAAAAATTGCTGCTATCTTCCGCAGGTGCCGATTCTGTTTGAAAATACTGTCGGCTACAATATCTCGCTCTGTGAAGAATGGGATGCGGCCCAGATGCACTCGGTGATTGAACATGTGGAACTGACGGAGAGGCTGGCAAATCCAGGGGAAATGCTTACGGTTTCTTCGCTTTCGAGCGGGGAAAAACAAAAAATCGCATTGGCGCGTGCGTTTTCCAGTGATAGGCAGATCCTTGTCATGGATGAGTCTACAAGCGCCCTGTCTCCTGCCACGGAAGCTGCGCTGATTCGAAAGCTCAGGCAACAGCTGTCCCAAAAGACGACAACGGTAATTTCCGTGACCCACAGGTTAGAGCAGATGAAAGCTGCCGATTCCTTGCTGCTACTGGGCAACGACGGTAGAATAAGAGCAGAAGGCAGTTACCAGGAACTGTTGGCTGATGAGGTTTTCCGAGAATTTCTGCGTGGTGAGGAGATTGAATGATAATGAAAAGAAAAGATACAAAGGCAAAAAGCCTATACAAGCAATATATGCGTCTGGTTTTGGTGAATTCAGTCCCGATTGTGGGGGTGGTGTGCATCTATGGCTTTTTGCTTGGTGTCGGCCCGATCATTGAGCCGTATCTGTTGAAAACATCATTTTCGATTCTGCAAAAAAGCGAATCCATCCGTGACCTGCTAGTCAGTAATCTTTTACTGCTGCTTGGTATTGCTGGTTTCCTGGCCATCTGTTTCTTGTGCAATGTATATGCCGACCCTGTCATAACAAAAATCGACAACAAAACTTATAAGTCGATAGTGCAGCGTGTACAGGGAAAATTTGTCTTAACAACGAAGCAAGTTTATGACGATGGCGAAATCGTGGCACGTCTGCATTCCGGGAGCAGTGGTTTCAGTTCGGCTATCACGCTGTTCATCCGTCTTTTTGCAAGCATAATTGCCATTATTCTGTTAGTGCTCACATCTTCATTGGCGATGGCGTGGATTCTTCTCCTGGCTCTTGCCAATGCGGCGTATGATGTGGCGCGCGGGTTTATCGAGATGCAAATAAACAGAAGATATACTAAGCGCTTGCAGGAAATCGAGGCAAGACAGACAATGGTTTTGCATAACCTGTTCCACAATGTGGACTACTTGATGGTGAGCGGTACCTATGCCCATGAGGTGCGTCAATTTCAGGAATGCCGAAATGAAAGCTGGGATATCTCGAAAAAGAAGATGAGGATCGGTTCAGTGCTTGATGCCATCGGCGAACTAATCAACAATGGGATGAAGATTATGATATTTGGCGTTTCATCCATGATGAGCATGGTCTCCGAACTGATTGGAGGTATTGCCGCAGCATTTTCGGTATATGATGCCCTCATCTCTAATCTGTCCATGCTGAGGCAGCAGATTAGTTCCCTGCCGAATGTCAATGTGCCAATCAAGCGGATGATGGATGTCGTGGAATTCAACGAAAGCATATCCGATACCCCCAAAAAGAGGGATGACCTGTTGATAGATCTGACGGATGTAAGCGTAAGCATTGGCGATGTCCGTATTTTAAAGAATATTCATCTCGAAATAAGAAACGGCGAGAAGATTGCCATCATAGGTGCAAACGGCTGTGGAAAATCCACATTGCTCCGGACAATCCTTGGCGTGCAGCCTTTCAACGGCAAAATCAATGGCATTTTTGACCATAGAGAAGAACAGTTCTCTTATGTCCCTTGTGATTTTCAGCTATTCCAGTGCGGCTTGATGGAGAATATCGCCATGGGCATGGATCAAAACCAACCAGAACCGCAAGTCGATGGTGTATTCTTGCCTCCAGGCGAGGTGGAGGGAAAGGACATCCGGTTGATGTCCCAGGGCGAAAAGCAGAGAATTGCCATACTTCGCGCCGTCAACCATACATGCAGCTTGCTGGCCGCAGATGAACCTATCTCGTCTTTGGATATCCGTAACGCCAAGATGGCGATGGAGATTCTGCTTGACCGCAATGTAGCGTTGCTTGTCACGCTGCATGATGGCCAGTATCTGCCGTTGTTCGAGAGAATCATCATTATTGAGTATGGTCGTATCGTAGAAGATGGGAGCTGGGAGTACATTCAAACTACTGAAGCGTTCAAAAGGTGGAATGTGAGCAGCCCTGCTGCTGGCGGGAAGTGAATATTTTAAGCGAGGCAGTTATAATAATGGTTGAAAACAAAGAAGTATTCTGTAAAATTCAATATATGGTGTCGAAAGGGTTCTTCAATGGATTGGATTCATGCGGAATAGAATACACCATTGTCAAAGGCTGCCCTCTGGCCTATTATAAGACTGGAAACGCCGGAAGCCGTCTGTCAAGTGACATCGACATCCTGATATCCCGCCGCGATATCGACAAAGTAGTGGGGATATTGGAGGACAATGGCTTTCAAAGTTCATATATGCTGAACCGTAGGGAGAGGATAATGCTGGTGTCGAACTCGCACCAGATACCGGCCTATCATAAATGCCTGGGGAAGTGCAGCGTGCAGATTGATGTGAACTTCGACTTGTTCTGGGGCGAATTTGCAGGCAAGAGGGTCGATGTAACAGAATTCCTGAAGGGAGCAGCAGAAATGGACATTTATGGATGTAGGATAAGGACGCTGCCGCCGCTGAAATGCATGGTTCAGATTATCCTACACCATTACAAGGAAATGAACTCACTGTACCACCTGACTAGCCATGTGGCCATAAAGAGGAGGATGTTCGAGGACATCTATGCCCTTTGCAAAAGATATCCCACAGAGATATCAGTTGACAAGGTGTACGAGGCAAGCGATATATATGGCATCCTTCCATATGCCTACTATATGTTCTATTACACCAGGCAGGTGTATGCTGATGCCATCCTCGATGGCTACCTGGAGGCGCTGTGCACGGAGGAAGGCAAGGAACTCCTGGACTGTTATGGCCTGTCGGATCAGGAACGGAAGACATGGAAGATAAGCTTTCCGGAACGTCTGGAAGCTAATCTGACGGAAATGATAGAGTCCGGGCTGTCCGGCGAGGACAGGGAGAAGCTGGAGAGGAACAGGAGGCTGTTTGGATAGGATGAGGGAGCACCATGTAGGGATCGTCGTCAGGGACATCGAAGAGGGGCGGACGGTCTTTGGACGCCTGGGCTACAGGCCATGTGGGGAAATGGTCGAGGATCTTGAGCAGCACAACAGGATTCTTTTCATGGAGAATGGCCTGGACTGTAGGAAAATTGAGCTGATAACGCCCATGGACGATGCCTCCACGGTCAGGAACGCGAGGCATGGAATCCACCATATCTGCTATGAGGTTGATGAGGGCTTCCTGAACGGGTTCAAGCCATTGAAGATAGGAAGGATGCTCCCAAGGAGATACATGGCGCCCGCATTGGGCGGCAGGCAGGTAGTGTTCGCCAGCCTGCGAGGCGGCCTGTTCGTGGAGTTCCTGATAGATAAGGACGGATGCAATGACTATGGACATGGAATGCCATGAAAACGGTTGCATTTTGAAAGGATGGTAAGATGAAAGCGGATGATGTCTGCTCAAAAGTGATAGAGATACTTGATGCCTACATGGAAGGCGTGGAATGGGCCAGCATAGGGCACGATGCTAGCCTGGCGGAACAGGGCATGGACTCCATGGCGTTCATCCAGGTAGTCGTCGATATAGAGGCACAGTTTGACATCGAGATTCCAGATGAGTACCTATTGGCCGAAAGGATGGGGTCGGTCGACAAGATAGTGGAGGTCGTGTGCGGGCTGCTGGAGGGGAGCATATGAAGAGGACAGAGGAGGTGCCGGTCATCACGAACATGGCGGCAGGGCCCTTCCTTTCACGGGAGCTGTCCGCGCTGTCGGACGGGGCGGGAGTTCTGCTGGAGCCGGTCCCCATCCCATACATGGAATACCGGGAGCATGGCGGCATATACGGCAAGGCAGGGATGGTGTTCATCTGGCTGGACCTGGAGGGCATGCTGCCGGGCTGGGACGATGGCGGCGGGGGGCTCCTGGAGGGATGCGCCTCCCTCGTGGAGCGGACGTACCAGGAGCTGTGCGGCTACCTTTCCAGCGTTTCACAGGCAGAGCTCCTCATAGCCCTGTTCGAAAATTATTCCTCCCCTCTGGCCATAGTCGCAGGGCACGAAAGCGACATGGCGGTGGACGGGCTGAACAGGAGGATACAGGAGGGGCTCTCCAGGCAGGCTGTGTTCCTGGACATGAGGCACCTGATAGCCTCCGTGGGGACAGGCAGTGCCTACAGCCCGAAGGACAGGTACCGCTGGGGCTACCCCTATTCCTGGGCGCTGACCAGGGCAGTGGCCGCGGAGCTGTACAAGCAGCATTCCATCCGCACAGGCCGGACGAAGAAGTGCGTGGTGGTGGACTGTGACAATGTCCTGTGGGGCGGCATACTGTCCGAAGACGGCATGGAGGGCCTGAGGCTGGGGGGCAGCGGCCTGGGGAAGGAGCACCAGGACTTCCAGAGGTTCCTCCTTTCCCTGCACCACAGGGGCGTAATCCTTGCCGTGTGCAGCAAGAATGACCTGCCCGATGTCCTGGCGGTATTCCGTGGGCATGGAGAGATGATCCTGCGGGAGGAGCACATCGCATGCTTCCAGGTGAACTGGGACAGCAAGCCGGACGGCATCGCCAGGATCGCCGATACGCTGGGCATCGGCCTCGACAGCATCGTCTTCGTGGACGACTCGCCTGTGGAGGTCGAGGCGGTCAGGGCGCTCCTTCCAGAGGTCACTGCCATACTGTACCACAGGGAGACGGTGTATGGCCAGTTCCAGTGCTTCAACCTGAGGAGGAGCTATACGGAAGGGGAGAGTGGGCAAAGGACTGAGACCTATCGGACAGACCGCGACCGGCAGCTGCTGCGGGAAGGGAGCAGGAGCTACAGCGACTTCATAGCGTCCCTGGAGATGCAGGTGGACATCCATGCGGCTGTGCCCCTGGAGGCCGCCCGCATCTGTGAGCTCACCCAGCGGACCAACCGGTGCACGAACGGGAAGAGGTACTCGCTGGCGGACGTCCGGCGCAGCATGGAGCGGCCGGACGCGTGCCTGTATTCGGTCCACCTGAAGGACCGCTTCTCGGACCTGGGGCTCATCGGGGCAATGGAGGTCATGGACGGGAGGCTGGCCCTGTTCAGCCTGTCCTGCAGGGCCCTGGGCAGGGATGTGGAGGAGCATATGGCAGGATTCCTGAGACAGCGGCATGAGGTCATGGGGATAGACTTCGTCCCCACAGGCAGGAACGGGAGCCTGAAGGAATTCTTCAGAAGGGAGTTCCCGCAGGCAGGCTTAGGACAAGGGGCCCATGAGGCCGATGGGGAGGAGGATGCCCATGAAGCTTGAGACAGCCATGCCCATCAGGGATTTCTGCTGTTTTGCCAGAAGGTTGATGTGTAAAAACATCAGAGAGGAATAAAGATGTTGATCAAAAAAAAGATTTACGAGCCAATGATTGTTACCATACCTGATGATGCGGCTTTCTTTTCCATATTGAATCCGGCAGAGAAGGCTACGGAAAAAGTCGTCATGGAAAATTATATTAATTTTTATTGCTATAAAGATTCTGGGACTGACATTTCCTTTTTTAGGTTTGAAGACTTTCTAAAACGAGGGAATATTGAGGGGATGGACAGCTGCTTTGTCCCGTTAGGCATGCTGCAGAGGGGCCAAAGTGGTATCGACATTCTCGTGGAGCTGTTGATGGAGGAGTACGTCATTTCTGTTCCTATAATGAAGGAATATATCAAGTTTTATGGAAGCAGTGCGGAGGGAACCCATGTCGTGTTTGTTTATGGAGCTGATACTTTTCAGAAGACTTTCCTCTGCAAGGATTTTGCCGGGCATGCCTTTGTGGAGTTTACAGTCTCGTTTGAAGAAATGCAGAACAGTCTGCTGAACTATAATATATGCTGTCCAAAAGAGCAGAACAACCTGAATGCCTTTCGGATCAATGAGAAGGTCTCCCCGGATATCGAATACGCAAAGGTATATTCCGAGTTCCATAAGCTATGCCAGGATTTTTCTTCCCGGAGGGCCGGATATGGCATGGGCGCTATTGACCTGTATCTTAGAGAAGTAAGAGGATATCCCCAAAATACGGAGCTGGCCGGAAGCTGGTATGTACTGGCCAATTATCTGCGGGAAGCGACAAAATTGATGAATTACCGATATCGGATTCTGGAAAAAGAAATTCCCATGACGCGTGAAGGGCTGACGGAAGGGGAAAAAATACTGCGGAAATTAGAGCAGGATACAGACATGCTGTTCTTCAAAATAGCGAGGATGAAAAGGAAGAGAATAATTGTGGACTCAGATATTGCTGATAGCCTGACCGGGACGGTGGAAATCTGTAAAGAAGATTTCAGGCGAGTTGCTGATTATTTTTGTAGGATTGTATGTTGAAAGAACCTGATGTACAGTTCATACGACACGATGGATAGATTTGCTGGCTTGTGCAAGTAATCGCTGACGAATAAAAAGAAAGAGAATTTTATTGTGAACTTCCTGAAAAAAGTGACGCTCAATGCCGCCATGATAGGATGAAGAATC
>OFFT01001313.1_pt1 | contig 15226 bp, 8 predicted proteins | sample 1521581 | NCBI WGS metagenome assembly OFFT01 (sample SAMEA3504084, study PRJEB24116) | mouse gut metagenome | biome: mouse gut; feature: mouse-associated habitat; material: faeces | place: Denmark | collected 2011
GCTGGGTTCAGAACGTCGTGAGACAGTTCGGTCCCTATCTGTTGTGGGCGCAGGAGATTTGCGAGGACCCGACACTAGTACGAGAGGACCGTGTTGGACAGACCTCCGGTTTACCGGTTGTACCGCCAGGTGCACCGCCGGGTAGCCGCGTCTGGCAAGGATAAGTGCTGAAAGCATCTAAGCACGAAGCCCCCCTCAAGATAAGATCTCCATATAGGGTCGTCAGAGACGATGACGTCGATAGGTCGCAGGTGCAGAGGCGGTAACGTCTACAGCCGAGCGATACTAATAACCCGAACCCTTTCCGGGACGCGAGTCCCCTACAAAAAAGAGCCAAAAAGAAGGCGTGACAAAAGAAATAGATAAACCGCCTGTCACGCGTGATCCGGCAGACTGGATCGGCAGAATGGTCAGATCGGAGATTTACCGTAAGAGCTTCCTTCATGGCGCTGTCTTTAACGAAACAACGCCCGGCAGAGGCCGGAGCCGTAAAAAGAGAAAAATCAGGTGGTGATAGCGTGAGGGTTCCACCTCTTCCCATTCCGAACAGAGAAGTTAAACCTCACCACGCCGATGATACTGCGAAAGTGGGAAAGTAGGTAACCGCCCCCTCTGAAAAGAGAGCCGCGACTCGAAAGAGCCGCGGCTTTTTTTGTTTATTATGTCATAATTTGGGAAACCTTTCAATTGATTTTCTTGTTTATTATGTGGATTTATATTATCTTTGTATGGTAATAAAATGTGGCGTGTGCCTCTCGTCGTTGAGCTTTGCTCAGAATAATTAAGAGGCGATTCTCTTTTAATTCATGCGGTAGGTTAGTGCTTCAGCTATGTTGGCTTGAAGTTACCTTTTAGAAATCTACGTTTTCTTGTTTATCCGCGTTTCATATCCGAAATATTTTCCTACACACAAATATGTATAACATATCCGACCTTAGTGCGATGTCAGATGAACAATTGATTGACGTTGCGAATTCAATGGGTATTAAGAAAGTTAACATTGCCGACCGTGACGATGTGGTCTATAAGATCCTCGATCAGCAGGCAATTGATCTTGCGGCAAATGCTACCGACAGAAAACGTCGTCAGCCAAAGGATGCAAAGGCAAAAACTGCCAAGGCTGCTCCTAAGAGGAAGGCTGACGAATCTGATTCTAAGGACGAACAGGAAAAGCCCAAGGCTAAATCCGTAAAGAAGAAAGCTGAGTCTGCGTCGGAGACTCCTGAGAAGGCTTCTGATGCCTCTGCGGAACAATCCAACGAACCACAAAAACAGCCTAAGAAGCGTGGGCGTAAGCCAAAAAACGATGCAGTCGTGGATCAGCCTGCAACTGCAGCCACCGTCGCTGTTACTGAGGCGGACGAGCAGCCTGCTCAGCCAGATATTCAGGATGAGTCAAATGAAAAGAAGCCCTCGCGTCGCGGTCGTAAAAAGCAGCAGCCTGAAGCTGAAACCATGGCAGAACAAAATGTCGCAGGCATGGATGCTCCAGCGGTGGTAAAACCTGAAGAACGTCCGTCGGCTAAATCTGTCGATGCGGCTAATGCAGAAATGCCGGTCAATGGCAATGTAGAGGAAAAAGCGGAAAATAACGTTACTGCTGAACCTGTGAACGACAATCGTCCGCAGCAAGGACAGCAACAGCAGCGGAAGAACGATTTCCGTCCGAAGGATTCTTCCTTGACATCTTTCTTTCCACGCAGCGAAGGTCGTAAATTTGTCCCTCGTTCCCAGCGAGAAAAAGAAGAGGCTGCCGCCGCTGCCGCCGCAGCTCCAATAACCCTCACTGAACCTTGGCAACAGGAACGTCAGGAGAAGCAGCAGCAGAAGAACCGCAATAAAAAGAATAAAGGCAATAACAATAACAACAACAATAATAATAATCCAAACCAGCAGCGTCCCAACATGCCGCAATACAATTTCGACGGTATTGTGCAGACCAGTGGCGTTCTTGAGATTATGCCGGAGGGATATGGGTTCCTGCGCTCGAGCGACTATAACTATCTGACCTCCCCGGATGATGTCTATGTGACCCAGCAGCAGATCAAGTCCAACGGATTGAAAGCAGGCGATGTGGTGGAATGTGCCATCCGTCCTCCAAAGGAAGGTGAGAAATATTTCCCGATGAGTCGTGTTATCAGTATCAATGGTCGCACTCCGGAATTCATCCGCGACCGTGTGCCCTTCGAACACTTGACTCCGCTCTTCCCCGACGAGAAATTCGATCTTACAAGTGGCCGCTCCGCCAATATATCCACTCGCGTAGTCGATATGTTCTCCCCCATCGGAAAAGGACAGCGTGGCTTGATTGTAGCCCCTCCGAAGACCGGTAAGACCATTCTTCTGAAAGATATTGCCAATGCTATAGCCGAAAACCATCCTGAGACCTACATCATGATTCTTCTGATTGATGAACGTCCCGAGGAGGTGACCGATATGAGCCGCAGCGTTAATGCCGAGGTTATAGCATCGACATTTGACGAGCCGGCCGATCGCCATGTCAAGATTGCCGGAATAGTGCTTGAAAAGGCCAAACGCCTCGTTGAATGTGGCCACGATGTCGTGATACTTCTGGACTCTATCACGCGTCTTGCTCGCGCTTACAACACCTGTGCCCCGGCATCCGGTAAGATCTTGTCAGGTGGTGTCGATGCCAATGCGCTCCAGAAGCCCAAACGATTCTTCGGTGCGGCACGTAATATTGAGAATGGCGGTTCGCTGACCATCATAGCTACAGCCTTGACCGAAACCAGCTCCAAAATGGACGAGGTTATTTTCGAGGAATTCAAGGGTACGGGCAACATGGAGCTCCAGCTCGACCGTAAGCTCTCCAACAAGCGAATATTCCCGGCGGTCGACATTATGGCCTCGAGCACACGTCGCGACGATCTCCTTCTGCGCGAAGAGACTCTCAACCGCATGTGGATCCTCCGCCGGTTCCTCTCCGACCGTAACAGCATCGAAGCGATGGAATTCATCAAAGACCGTATGGAGCGCACCTCAAGTAACGATGAGCTTCTCCGCACCATGGGCGACTGATGCCGTCGACCCCCATGACATAAAAATATACGTGAACGCGATTGGTAACTCCACCAATCGCGTTCGCTCTATTTTCCGCTATCCGGAATCACCGCAGATATTCCAATAAAAAAGCCCCATTTGCGAGCAAATGGGGCTAAGTATTTCGTTAATAGGGTGTTGTGTTACTCCCATTCTATCGTTGCTGGCGGTTTGGACGAGATGTCATAGCAGACGCGGTTCACGCCACGGACCTTATTGATGATCTTGTTGCTCACATCGGCCAGGAAATCATAGGGCAGGTGAGCCCAGTCTGCGGTCATGGCGTCGGTCGATGTCACGGCGCGGAGAGCTACCGCGCGTTCGTATGTGCGTTCGTCGCCCATCACGCCGACACTCTGAACAGGGAGAAGCACCACGCCTGCCTGCCATACTTTGTCATACAATCCCCAATCTCTGAGACCTTGAATAAATATCTGGTCGGCATCCTGAAGAATACGCACCTTTTCGGGGGTGATGTCGCCGAGGATTCTGACGGCAAGGCCGGGACCCGGGAACGGATGACGGGTGATCAGATGCTCAGGCATTCCGAGTTCGCGCCCAACGGCACGTACCTCATCCTTGAACAGCAAGCGCAGCGGCTCGCAGAGTTTGAGGTTCATTTTTTCCGGCAGACCGCCAACATTGTGGTGGCTCTTGATCGTTGTTCCGGTGATTGAGAGCGATTCAATGCAGTCGGGGTAGATAGTGCCCTGGCCGAGCCACCGCACATCTTTGATCTTGTGGGCTTCCTCGTCGAACACGTCGATAAACCCTTTACCTATGATCTTGCGTTTCTTTTCCGGCTCGGTAACTCCGGCAAGCTCCGTGAAGAACTTCTGGGAAGCGTCAACACCTATCACATTCAGTCCGAGACATTCATAGTCGCGCAACACGTCGGCAAACTCATTCTTGCGCAGCATGCCGTGGTCAACGAATATACATGTCAGATTCTTGCCTATTGCCTTGTTCAGTAGCACGGCTGCAACCGACGAGTCAACGCCGCCGCTAAGGCCAAGCACCACTTTATCGTCGCCGAGCTGCTCTTTCAGCTGCGCCACGGTTGATTCGATGAACGATGCCGCGCTCCAGTCCTGACGGGATCCGCAGATGTCCACAACGAAGTTACGCAAAAGCTGCATGCCACATGTGGAGTGGAACACTTCGGGATGGAATTGTACGCCCCAGAGTTTTTCCCCCTCTGCCTGATAAGCTGCCACCGGCACCTTGTCGGTCGAAGCGATGATGTTGAATCCATCAGGGAGTGAGGTGATGGTGTCGCCATGGCTCATCCACACCTGTGCGCCCGGTTCGATATCTTTTGTCAGCGCATTGGCTGCCACAGTCGTAAGGATAGCGCGGCCATATTCGCGTGAGTCTGCCGGCTCTACGGCTCCGCCGTTCAGATGAGCCATCAGCTGCGCTCCATAGCAGATGCCGAGAATTGGATACTTGCCCCTGAGGCCGTCGAGGGTGATGCGGAACGCTTTCTCGTCGTAGACAGAGAACGGCGATCCCGACAGGATCACACCGATCACCGATGGATCGTCGGCCGGAAATTTGTTGTAGGGAACGATTTCACAATAAGTGGAGAGTTCGCGCACGCGACGACCGATGAGCTGGGTTGTCTGCGAGCCGAAGTCAAGGATAATGATTTTTTCCTGCATGAGAGATGATGTCGTTGGAAAATATGGGATTTGTTGAGTGCAAAGTTACAAAATTATGCGGAATCCCACACCATTCCTATAGCCTATTTCCGCTTATTTAAGCGGTGCCACCGTTATTTAAGCGGTGCCACCGTACGCGGATTGGCTACAAGCCACAGAATGTCGCCGGCTTTGAACTGTGTGTTGCCGTCGGTGGCTATGAACTGTCCGTCGCGGTTTATGCTGACGAGCAACGAACTGTAGGCCGTGGAGAGTTGTGATTCAATGACCGTGTGCCCTATAAGTGGCGACGACTCGCTCAGTTGGATCGAAGTCAGCTTCATATCCGTGGAGCGCACATTGTCGGTGCTTTCATCCGATGGTTGTGCTTCGATCTGGGGCAATATGGACAGAATATCATCCTCCGTTCCTATTATGGACAGCGTATCGCCGGGAAACAGGCGCACATCACCGGCCGGAACCGGAATTGTCGAACCGCCTCGTTGTATTGAGGCCACACTGATTCCATGCTCGCTTCTAAGCCCGGATTCGCGCAACTTCATCCCGACAAACGGACAACCGTATCCCATCGTAACGTAGGCCATATGGAGATTGCTGATTATATTATTGTTGCGTCCCGATCTGCGTAGTTCCCGTTCATTCAGATTGTCGATGAATTTCTTCTCAATCGACCTCATGCGGCGTCTGAGCTGCTTGGACAGAACCACAGTGATCAGCAGGAACACTATGCCGCCGGTCAGAAGACCAACACGGTTGGTATAAATCGTTGAGATGGAATAGCAGATAAATGCCAAGGCAACCAGCAGCCGGAACAACCGCATCACGACGAGTGGCACATCATAGTTGGCGTTGGCTTGCCGGAGCACCTGTCGCTCCGTTTTCTTAGATGCCGGAGAGCATAGCGCAAGCAGGAACGGCGACATCGTGCCAAGAGTTATCACCGAACAGATCAGTCGTCCCCAATTCGGCATCAGCCCAATCAGCCAGGGCAGAAGCCATTGACGCGACACGAGGCATATAGCGATCAACACGGATGCGTAGAGCATTATTTTCCAGGCATAGCGTTTGATCACATCGCGCCATATGCGTCCTGTCTCGCTCTCGTTGTCGGCCGATTTGGAATATCGGTCGATCAGGAAATGAAGTCGCTCAGGTAGATGGCGTTCAACGAATGAATACACCGGATCTGCCATCCTGATAAAATATGGTGTGGTGAATGTGGTCAGTACCGAAACGGCAACTACGATAGGATAGATCGTGGGATTCAGCACACCGAGTTGCATGCCGAGTGTGGCGATAATGAAAGCGAACTCGCCGATCTGGGTAAGAGAGAAGCCCGATTCGATGGCTACTTTCAGCGACTGCCCCGAGACAAGCATGCCGGATGTCCCGAACACAATCATTCCGGTGATCACCACGCCCGATAAAATCAGTATCGGACCGGCATATTCGACAAGAATTGTCGGATTGACCATCATCCCCACGGAAATGAAAAACACGGAGCCAAACAGATCTTTAACCGGAACCGTCACATGCTCTATGCGTTCTGCAAAGCTTGTCCCGGCAAGTATCGACCCCATCACGAATGCTCCCAGTGCAAGAGAGAAGCCGCAGTAGACCGAAAAGACTGCCATTCCAAGACATAGACCCATGGCCACTATCAGAAGTGTCTCGCTGTTGAGAAAGCGGCGTACCCGGTTCAACAGGCTTGGCAGAACATACACCCCCACCGCAAACCACATGATCAGGAAGAACAGCAGCTTGCTGACGCTCAGAAGCAGCGCTGATCCCTGAACGCTGTTATTGATAGCTATCGACGACAGGATCACCATCATCAACACGGCGAACAGATCCTCAACGATTAGCACGGCAAACACCTGTGATGCAAATTTCCGGTGACTTATGCCAAGATCGTTGAACGCCTTGATGATGATTGTTGTCGACGACATTGACAGCATACCACCCAGAAACAGTGCATTGATATTGCTGAAGCCAAGAAGATGGCCTATGCAGAATCCGGCGAGCATCATGCCAAGAACTATGATCATGGCTGTGACCACAGCCGATCCTCCGGCATTGAGCAACTTCTTGAAACTGAATTCAAGCCCGAGGGAAAAGAGCAGGACCACGATTCCAATCTGCGCCCAGAACTCGATATTGCTCTCGGTGGTGACCGATGGCAGATAGGAAAAATGCGGACTGGCAAGAAACCCGGCAACGATGTAGCCAAGCACTACGGGTTGCTTGATCCATTTGAAAAACACCGTTGTAACGGCTCCCAGAAGCAGGATCAGCGCGAGATCGGTGATCAGACTTTCTATGCTGATCGAGGCGGCCTGTGTGGCTGCCGACAGTATGATTGTTGCGAGTGTCATGTCAGTTAGAAATTGTTCATCCTGCCACCTGATTGGCAAGCGAGATACTGTGGGTAGGTTTAAGCCCTCTTATGTCATCGAACAACGAAATGAAATCAATTGTTTCGCGCGACAGTGTGACAAGGCTCAGACGAGTCTGTGGCACGGAATAGTCGTATTCAACATAGACATCGATCAGATGCACGTGATGGTCATTCAGACATTTTTTGTAATTATCGATGTCGGTGATTATTTCATCAATGCGGATATGGATTATACGCATTTCGCCTCCGAGCTTGAGTTTGTTGTCGAGGTGTTCGATATAGAGCAGAATCACGATTATCAGCCCTGTAGCCACTGTGGCTACGGCATATAGCCCCACTCCAACGGCAAGTCCGATGGCTGCCACCATCCATATTCCGGCCGCGGTTGTCAAGCCTCGTACAGAGCCTTTACCCTGGATTATCGCCCCGGCTCCGAGAAATCCTATGCCGGTTATGACCTGCGCTGCTATTCGTCCGGGGTCGCCGTTCTTGAGTCCGAGATATTCCTGAGGCACGTAGATCGACAGGATCATTGACAGCGTCGCACCCATCGATATCAATGCAAACGTCCTCAGGCCTGCGGTCTGTCCCTTGCGTTTGCGCTCCAGTCCCACACAGCTGCCCAGCACGAGACTCAGCAGAAGCTTGTAGACCGACGAGAATGTCGTGACTTCAACTGCATTGACCGCATCGTATGCTTGCTGCCAGAGTTCGTCCATGGGGCGTGTGTGCGATTGTTGTGGTTGTTTATTTTTTCAGTGTGAAATGACGCGAGGTCAGACGGAAATTGTCGGCAAACAATTCTACGGTGTAGTCACCCGGGTTGAGCGTTGTGTTCACATCCCAGTAGATCTTGATGCCTGCAATTTCGTCGCCGGCATAATCGATTGTCTTCTTTGCCGTACATTGCAGCGACTGGCCTTCGAAAGAGAATGTCCCTCCTGCGCCGAGAAGTGTTCCTTCCGGTCCGGTCAGACGCAGATAGATTGTCTTGGATCCGACTGGTGTGGAATTGTTCTGGGGGATTGTGAAGGTGACCATAAGCTGCTTGGCTTTGGTTACATTCTTCTCCGTTTTCCCTTTCTTGTTGAGAGCGGTCAGACTGACACCTGTCACATTAAGCTTTTCTGCCAAGGTCATACGCTCTGACAGATGTTCGTTCTGGCGCGAAACTTCGCTGACTTTCGATGCCAGCTTTTCGTTCTCGCCGCGAACCTCTGCGTTTTCGGTGCGCAGTTCGGCGTTCTCTTTGCTCAGGGAGTCAACCATGGCTACATAGTGACGCAGCAGGCCGCGGAGTGTGCCGATCTCATTGCGGAGCTTATCCATCTCGGCCTTATCCTTGATCTTCTGCTCGTTGAGCTGGCGCACCAGCTCTTCAACGCGCGTCTTGGCATCGTTGTATTTTGCCAGAATCGAATCATTCTCAAGCTTGATAGCCTCATTCTCATGCTGTTGGAACTGGGCGTTAAGTTCAGCCAGTTCCGTCGACATCAGCATGTTTTCGTTATCAAGTTTAAGCTGCTCCATCTGGTTCTGAGCCTCTATGTTGGCCTGTTTCTGCTCGGCAACGGTATAGGTCAGGAACACAATGATGCCGATCAGCACAAGCGCAACTGCGGCGGCTATGATCACAAAGACATTCTTCTTGTTCATTGTTCTTTTCTAAATCAATTCGTTGAATTAAACGGAATTAGAGATTGCGTCCGTGGCAGTTTTTGAATTTTTTGCCACTGCCGCATGGACAGGGATCGTTGCGGCCTACTCTCGGTGCTGCCTTGGCAGGCTGCGGACGCTGCTGTTCGCCCTGACGGGCCGAGGCTGCCGCGCGTGTCTCCGATTCGCCGGGAAGACCTTCGCGTGAGGTCTGGTAGTTGGCTTTCGGCTGTGCGCTCTCAGGCATCTCGCGCTGCACCTCAGGTGCCGGACGCTGTGCCGGATCTGCTGCCGGCTGCTGTGTGGGAATATAGATGTGGCCACGCAGAAGTGCCGAAGCTACTTTCACATTGAGATTGTTGAGCATCTGTTCAAACAGGTGGAACGATTCAACCTTGTAGATCACCAGAGGATCTTTCTGCTCATACGATGCGTTCTGAACCGACTGGCGCAGCTGGTCAAGCTCGCGGAGATGTTCTTTCCAGAGTTCGTCGATCGAGACAAGAAGAACGGATTTTTCCCATTCCTTGACAATCGAGGCCGATTCGCTCTCAAAAGCCTCCTTGAGATCTACTCGCAGGTAGAACACACGTTTTCCGTCGGTCATCGGAACCATGATCTTACCTTCTGCTCCGTGACCTTCAACCCAGTTCTTGACAACAGGATTGGCTATCTCGACGATACGGGCATTGTTGCGTTCAAAGGCTTCCATGGCGGCTCCATGCAGATCCTCGATCAGTTCTTCTTTCGGGCGGCTGCGGAACTCTTCTGCCGTGAACGGCATCTCTATGGCAAGAATCTTGAACACTTCAAGCGACAGATCCTCATAATCGGTCGGAGCATCGTAGGTGTTGATCAGGTTTTCGATAACATCCCAGAACATATTGTTGATGTCCACGCCGATACGTTCGCCAAGCAAGGCGTGATGGCGGCGCGAGTAGATGTATGTGCGCTGCTTGTTCATCACGTCATCATACTCCAGAAGACGTTTACGGATACCGAAGTTGTTTTCTTCTACTCGCTTCTGGGCATTCTCAATGGCGTTGTTGATCATTTTCGACTCGATCATCTCTCCTTCCTGAAGACCGAAGCGGTCGAGCATGCGCATCACGCGGTCGGTCACGAACAGACGCATCAGCTGATCTTCAAACGACACGTAGAACACCGAGGATCCCGGGTCACCTTGACGGCCGGCACGTCCGCGCAACTGACGGTCAACGCGGCGCGATTCGTGGCGTTCTGTACCGATGATGGCCAGACCACCGGCTTTCTTCACCTCTTCGGGCAACTTGATGTCGGTACCGCGGCCTGCCATGTTGGTGGCGATGGTCACTGTGCCTGCCTTACCGGCGAGTGCCACGATGTCAGCTTCTTTCTGATGGAGCTTGGCGTTGAGGACATTGTGGGGGATGTTGCGCATCTTCAGCATGCGCGACAACAGCTCGGAGATTTCAACTGATGTTGTGCCGACAAGTACCGGACGACCTTCCTTGACAAGTTTCTGGATCTCGTCGATAACTGCGGCATATTTCTCTTTCTTGGTCTTGTAGACGCGGTCCTTCATGTCGTTACGTGCGATCGGACGGTTGGTCGGGATCGTAACCACATCAAGTTTGTAGATATCCCAGAACTCTCCTGCCTCGGTCTCTGCCGTACCGGTCATGCCGGCGAGACGGTGGTACATGCGGAAATAGTTCTGAAGGGTGATGGTGGCGAATGTCTGGGTGGCAGCCTCTACCTTCACTCCCTCTTTGGCCTCGATGGCCTGATGCAGTCCGTCGGAATAGCGGCGGCCTTCCATGATACGGCCTGTCTGTTCGTCAACGATCTTGATCTTGTTATCGTCGATCACATATTCCACATCCTTCTCGAAAAGCGTATATGCCTTGAGCAGCTGGGTGACGGTGTGTACGCGTTCCGCTTTGACGGCATAGTTTTGCATCAGTTCGTCTTTCTTCTGGCGACGTTCTGCAAGATCCTGGATGGTCTCGGCCTCGGATAGTTCTGCGGCTATGTCGGGAAGAACGAAGAAGTTCGGGTCGGCTGAATTGCCGGTCAGAGTGTCGATACCCTTGTCGGTCAGTTCCACGCTGCGGTTCTTCTCGTCGATTACGAAATAGAGCGGCTCGGTAGCCTTGGGCATTTCGCGCGAGTTGTCCTGAAGATAATAGGCCTCGGTCTGGAGAAGGATGTTTTTCATGCCTTCCTGGCTGAGGAAACGGATCAGGGCGTTGTTCTTGGGCAGACTTTTGTAGGCGCGGAAAAGCAGCAGCGCACCCTCTTTTCTTACATCCTTGTCGTCGCTTGCGAGCTTGGTCTTGGCTTCAGAGAGAATCTGGGTCACCAGACGGCGCTGGGCGTTGACAACGTGCTCAACATTGGTGCGGAATGTCTCGAACATCTGGTCGTCGCCTTTCGACACCGGACCGGAGATGATCAGCGGCGTACGGGCATCGTCGATAAGAACTGAGTCGACCTCATCGACAATTGCATAGTAGTGTTTGCGCTGAACCATATCGCCGGGAGTCATGGCCATATTGTCGCGCAGATAGTCGAAACCGAATTCGTTGTTTGTTCCGAATGTGATGTCGCAGTTGTAGGCTGCGCGGCGTGCCGGAGTGTTGGGATCGTGTTTGTCGATGCAGTCAACGGTGGAGCCGTGGAACATATAGAGCGGACCCATCCACTCGGAGTCACGTTTCGACAGGTAGTCGTTGACGGTCACCACGTGTACGCCGCGGCCTGAGAGTGAGCGCAGGAACACCGGAAGAGTTGCCACGAGGGTCTTGCCTTCACCGGTGGCCATCTCGGCGATCTTACCCTGATGAAGCACTACGCCACCGATCAGCTGGACGTCGTAGTGAACCATGTCCCACACTATTTCGTTGCCGCCGGCTACCCAGCGGTTCTTGTAGATGGCTTTGTCACCCTCGATGGTCAGGAAGTCTTTGCCGGCTGCTGCCAGATCGCGGTCAAGCTGTGTGGCGGTCACCTCGATGGTCGGTGAGGCTGCAAAACGAGCTGCTGTCTCGCGCAATGTCGCGAATACTATAGGCAGATGCTCGTTGAGTTTATCCTCAATGGTGTCGAGAATGTTTTTCTCGCAGCGGTCAAGCTCGTCCCAGAGTGGCTGACGCTTGTCAACTTCAAGTGTCTCCACCTCGGCGCGGATCTCGGCAATGCGGTTCTCGTCGGCTTCGGTTGCCGATTTGATGTCGCGGCGAACCTCGTTGATTTTCTCGCGGAGCTGGTCGGCCGACAAGTCCTTGAGTTCTGGTTGTAGGCGTTTTATCTTGTCGATTATCGGCTGGATTTCCTTGAGGTCGCGTTGCGACTTATTGCCGAATATTTTGCTTAAAAATGAATTTAATGACATATATGTGTTTGATTTTTATTTCGTTATTGGATAGGGACGGTCAATGTCCCCGTTTTAGTATGCAAAGATAGTGAAAATGTGCCGGATATGTTGCTTTTCTGCGCTTTTATTCAGCCTTTTCGGGTAGGGTCACACTGAAATGCGGATTCGGAGTGTGTTCGCGGAAGATGATTTCTGTCAGTTCCGACACTATATCGGGATGTTCCGACGCTATGTCGTTATCCTCGTGTATGTCGGTTGCCAGATCATACAGATGCGGTTGGCCGTTCTTGACAATCAGTTTCCAGTCGCCACGGCGCACTCCGATCTGATCCGTCTCGTCGAATTCCCAGTAAAGGAAGTCGTGCTTGTTTTTCTGATCCTTTCCTTCGAGGGTTGGGGCGAAAGAGATGCCGTCGAAATAATCGGTCTCGGCATTTTGGTTGCCATATCTTCCGGCAACGTCATTGACTCCGGCCAGTTCCGCCAACGTCGGCATGACATCGTAGAATGCGACAGGCATATCTGTCTCGCTTCCGGCTTCTATCACGCCGGGCCACAATGCGATGAAAGGCACACGGATGCCACCCTCGTGGATCTGACGCTTGAGACCGCGCAACTTGCCGTCGCGACCGAAGAATGTCGGGTCGGCACCACCCTCTTCATGAGGGCCGTTGTCGCTGGTGAACACCACGAGCGTGTTCTTGTCAAGCCCCTTTTCCCTGAGCAGCTGAAGTATGTCGCCAACGTAGGAATCAAGGCGAGTGATCATGGCCGCGAACTGGGCATGGGTGTGGGTGTTGGCGTTGTAGCGCGACCCCTGGTCACCACCCCATGTCTTGTCGTCGGTGAATTTATCTTTGTAGTGGTCAACGATCGAGTCGTCGGGCTGATAAAGCTCGGCGTGGGGCAGCGTATAGGTCAGAATGCCGAAGAATGGCTGTGTCGAATCCTGTGCCGACAACCATTTCATCGCTTCCCGATGGATAATATCGGCGGAGTACTGGCTGCGTTTGCGGTAGTCCGGGCCAAACATCGGATAGTTGATGTTTTCGTCCATCACAACTCTAACGGTGGCCGTATCGCCAAGCGACCGGCTGTAGCGGTTGAGGAAGTTGGGATAGTAGAGATGGGCCTGGAACTGGCATATATAGCCGAAATATTCGTCTATGCCGCGCTTTTCCGGAACTGAGTGGGAACCCTCATAACCGCCGGCCCATTTGCCGAACATCCCGGTCGTGTAGCCCAGATCCTTGAAGATCTCGGGAAGGATCACGTGGGCGGAATCGTAGGGGTGTTGTCCCACAACGGAATAGTCTTCATTCTCGCCATACTTGACCATCGGGACATCGCGCCAGTATTCTTTGTTGCCTCTGACTTCGCAGTGACCGGAATGCTGTCCGGTCATGAGCGATGCCCGGGAAGGGGCGCTGACCGGTGAACCGGCGTATGCCTGGGTGAAGCGCATGCCGTTTCTGGCCATGGAGTCTATGCAAGGTGTCGAGATATAGGGTTGTCCATAGCATCCGAGGTCGCCGTAACCCATATCGTCACACATGATGAAGACAATGTTGGGCTTTGCTGTCTGTGGCGCTTTCTGTGAAGCTGTGGCCGTTCCTATGCTGGCCGATGCTCCGAGGAGCATCAATAGTTTTTCGTATGTCATCTGTCGTTTTGTTGTTAAATCTACGGATCAGGGTGTGGAGCCACCCTCATTGAATTGGCGATCAGTTGGTTCTGACCGGAGGCACAGATGATGCGTTGGGAGCGCGGATCCGGATAGTGTGAGCCACGGTCGGGGCTATAGCACGGGCATCAACGGGTGTTTCGATCTTTGTCGCGCTGACGTTCGGCCCCATGATGAATGCCGGAATGCTGGCGGCATTGTTGCGCTCAGCCGGACGGCGGCTGTTGGGGGTCGGGTTGTTGTCGTCGACAATGACCCATCCTGGATTTACCTCAACTATCACGTCGCCGCAGTGCTCGACTGATATGTTGCGTTTCAGTGCCTGCGGATCGTCGCCAACTCGCGCCGCGATGATATCGTCGATTGTGAACACGTTGCTCACTCCGGCCATCCGGGCAAGGAAGTCAGCCACTTCCGTGCGGAAATCTGAAAGGCTCAGACCACGGTCGGTAATGTATTTGCGGTTCAGGAAGAACTGCCGGTTGTTGTAGCCTGTGACCCAGTCGCCATTGCCGTGTGTCGCCATGAGATACATCTCCAGAAGTGACATTGCCTTCTTTATGGAGTATTCTCCGGTGGGGACGCGCCATTTCGGATCGTCGGGCGACATGCCGCCTCGGGATGGGGTGCCGGCAAGGAAGATGGTGGGTGCTCCGGCCGATGATACGCGGTCGGCTGTGCTGAACAGTCGTGCCAGATCCCGGTCAAGACGCAGGTACGCGTCGATTGTTTCCAGTCGGGTTGCGCCGGGTAGGCTGAGGGTGTAGACTATATTCAGCATGTCGGGGTTCTCGTCGCGCCCCATTTTTGCTGTCGACATCAGGTCGAGAGCCAGATCCGTGACTTCCGTGTTTCCGGGAGGTGTGTTCTTGAATCTGGTGAAACGGTCAAACTGTTTCGATGGGTATGTGTGGCGGAACGGACGGTTGCGTTCGCCGCGTGAGATCAGCGGATAGCTGTCGAGTGGACGCGATGGTGTCCATTTTATCGTGTCAAGACGGCTGTGCAGCGGCGTCAGGTAGTTGCGGTTGCTGACACTGGCCGGCATCTCTTTGTAGTAGGTCGTGGAGGCCCAGTTGCCGGTGTGGTCGTAGATCCAATAGGCTCCGTTGGCTGCATGTCCGGCGGCCACTAAGGCCATCTGTGGATCAGCCCCGATGGCATAGACCATGCCGTCTCCCTCTGTGTCAATGCGGAATTCGTCGGCAAGGGTCGAAACTTTGATAGCTTTTGCAGAAAATGTCTCGTCGGTGAAGTTGCCTATGCATTTGGGGTCGACGAGTACTTTCGTTGTCAGGTTGGTGGCAGGAGTGTAGATCTGTTCAGCCGGTATGCCGTTGACCATCGGTGCCGCGCCGGTGTAGATCACGGCTGCTGCGGCTGTGGGGTCAAGACCGGGGCCGAAG
>OFFT01001322.1_pt1 | contig 15158 bp, 12 predicted proteins | sample 1521581 | NCBI WGS metagenome assembly OFFT01 (sample SAMEA3504084, study PRJEB24116) | mouse gut metagenome | biome: mouse gut; feature: mouse-associated habitat; material: faeces | place: Denmark | collected 2011
CCAGCGACTGGAAAGTCTTCTCCGTGATATCCCGGTTGATGCTGGTCACGATCACCGCCCCGGCAGCGGCTTTAAGCTCGTTGTCAATATAGTGCATTTCTTCCAGATCCCTGTCTTTTACCCCGGCATGGTCGGCCGTCAGATAAATATAACAATCCGTAAGACCCATATGATACGGATAATACGTCGTCGTGATCGTCTCATCCGGCAGATAGATCGTGGAACCGTCTGTTTCCGTATCCGCCTCATCCGGCAGATAAATCGCAGAATCGTCTGTTTCGGCAGCAGCCTCATTCGGCAGATACGTTGCCGCCTCTTCGTGCGCCATGTCCGGTTCGGCCATTTCTTCCGGTATGACATACGTTGTCGATTCCTCGGTATTACTGTCTGTCCCCGGCACAGCACTTTGCACAGCTTCCGCTTCCTGCTCGACCTGCTGCGGCTCTTCTATGCCCCATTCATTTTTCCCGTCAAAGGCAAAAGGCTTTTTCGCGCTCTCGTAAGTTTCGTCTTCTTCCCACTCCGTCCTCCCGTCAAAAGCAAAGGGATCCTTCTCACTGCGCTTTATGCTGCTTTCCTGCTCCTCTTCCGTCTGCGGCGCTCCTTCGATTTCTCCTGTGACGCCCTCCGTTCCCTCTATATAGTCTGTATCCTTCTCCATATCCTCTCCCGACGGAAAATATTCGTGCTGCGTCACTTCCGCCGTCGCAAGACCCATATACTCCCGGAGCTGCCCGTTCTTTCCATAGGTGCCAAGGGGCACCACCGACCGGCCCGCGTCCACCAGCGCTACCGCTTCTTCATAGGAAACCGTACAGAATCTGCCCACCTCCTGATCGGAAGCAACCTGATAAATGATCAGATTCTTTTTGTTCCCTTCCTCCGTCGTATAACCGCTTATCCCGGCTATGGAATCGGGCAGCATGATCCGCTTATCCTCCGTCATCACATAGATCGTCCCGCCGTCCCATGTGCCGCCGACAAACTGCGGATTCTTCGTGAAGACAAGCACAGAAGCAGCCGTAATCAGAATAAGCACCGCTGCCACCGCAGCGCCAAGTACTCTCGGTTTCTCGGCAATACAGCGGATCCGTTCCTTTACGCTTCTGCCCGATCCGGTCATGGTCGTCGCCGTACAGGCAAAATCCGAAAACCTTCCCCTGCCGGTAATGATAGACAACAGCGTCTTCCCGTAACCGATCCGCTCCTGCTCTCCTAACAATAACAGCGCCCCTTCGTCACAGGCAAGCTCACAGTCCCTTTTGGACAGCACCGCCGCCGCCCATACAAGCGGGTGAAACCAATAACATAATAAAAGCATGTTGCGGACAAATGACCAGAATCCGTCACCGTGCCTTTTGTGGCAGATCTCGTGGGTGAGCACATGGCACAGCCTGTCTTCCTCCCCGGTAACAGCCTCCGGCAGGTAAACGGCCTCCAGACCCGGTATCCCGTACAGACACGGAGACACCAGCTCTTCCACCGTATAAACTCTGCCTCTGCGCAGACTCGCCAAAACCCTGGGATGCAGCCTGCCCGTCACCCCTTCCGGCAGCACGAAGTCCTGCCGCTCCCGTCGCAGCTTACGACAAAACCGCAGATTAACGGCAACCATCCACACCGCCATCACGCCCATGCCGCCAAACCAGATCCACCGCAGGATATCCAGCCACGTAAATCCGACGGACCCGGCCAGGAAAATACTTGTCGGTCCGTCCGCCCCACCTATATACTCCATCTCCTCTTCCAGCATATTCTTAATGATCTGCTGACCGACCGGAGAATTCATATTCATGGTGAAACTGACCGGCTGCTCCAGACGCTCCGTGATATCCCCGAAATCTCCCTCCAGCCTTCTCACCAGATCCATGATGCGAAACTCATCTATTTCTCCCAGCGAAAGATAAAGCTGCGCGGATACCGGAATGATCAGCCGCACCGCCACCAGCAGCCATAACGCATACTGCAGCCTGTTGCTGATCTTTCCCTTGAAAAAATGCCTGATCAGCATAACACATAGAATCAAAACCGAAGCTGTAATAATGATCTCTTTCATAATGTCTCCCTCTTTCCCGTGCCTGTTCCCGTCCTGCCCTGCGGCTCATATCCTTTCAAAACAGGTGCGGTTATCCTTTCTTCCTGGCCTGCTCCAAAATATCGTACAACTCCTGGATCTCCTGCTCTGACAGAGCCTGATCCGCCACCATGGCATTCACCATCATGCCGAGGCTGCCGCGGTATACCTTTTCCAGAAAACCGCGCGTCTCCTGCATGGAGACCTCCTCCCTCGATACAAGCGGATAGAAGACCTTGGCCCTGCCGCCCTGTCTGTGCGCGACGGCCTCCTTCTTCTCCATACGGCCCAGCATGGTAATGATAATATGCTTATCCCAGCCCGTCTCTTTCTCCAGACTGGCCGTCAACTCGGTGATCGTACTTTCTCCGCTCTCCCACAGACTGTTCATGATCTTCCATTCTCCGTCCGATAGACTGACCTTTCCCATCCTGATATCCATTCCTTTCATTTCACAAAGGCATAAAAAATACTGCCCGATTTTTGACTGCCAATTTTTGGTATACATCCGTTTACCTCTTTAACCGCATGTTACACCAAAGGTATACGTCTGTCAACCTTTTTATTAAAAAAAGGACTGCCGCAGTCTACTCTGCTTCAGTCCTTTGATCTGTTGCTGCTATTTCTTTTTCTGTCGGCCGGTATCTGTCAAAACCGGATCTACGGCATTACCCCACCATACTTCTGGTACAGTTCCTGCAGCTTCTGGATATCCTCTTCGGAAACGCTCTCCTGCAGATATTCCTGAACCTCCGCGATGGATTCGCTGTTAACGCCGTCCCCCATGATTTCCAGGCAGTCGGATATCGTCTCGCTGTCGGCATATTTCCCGATGATCGCCTCAGCCTCTTTCTTATCCGATTCTTCCATATTGCCCACGATCTCTTTCGCCTTCTCGGCGGCCTGTGGATCACCGGAACTTTCCAGTGCCTTCTGCACGGCCTGTTCCATAACCGTCTCCGTCACCTTTTTGGTTACCGCGGATTTAATCCCGCCCGTGAGCTTATCCGTCGAAAAAACACCGCTTACCAGACCGGACAAAATGATCAGACATACCACAATAAGAATACTGAGAAAGATGATCTTTCCCATGCCTTTTTTCTTTCTTCTCCGTCCATTCTTCCGTCTGCTCATACAATTCCCCTTTTCCACCAGTCTCATCAGGCAGCAGCCTTATGCTGATCTACCCTGTCTGGTTTGTCACTCTTTTACCAGGCGCACGGTCTCCCTCGCAATCGCAAGCTCCTCATTCGTGGGGATCACCATCACCGTAACTTTTGCTCCCTCGTCGGACAGGATCACTTCCTCGCCGCGCAGCTTATTTTTCTCCGGGTCGATATTCGTTCCCAGATAACCGATATACTTGCCGACTTCCGCTCTCGCCATGGCGTTATTCTCTCCCACGCCGGCCGTAAACACGATCGCGTCAACACCGTTCATCGCCGCCACATACGCGCCGATATATTTGCCCACACGATACCCGTAAGTCTCCAATGCAGTTCTGGCCGCTTCATTACCTGCCTGCGCCGCGTCACCCAGATCACGGAAATCGCTGGAAACACCGCCGGACAGCCCCAGTACGCCGGACTTCTTGTTGCAGATATTGATCACTTCTTCCGCACTGATACCTTCCTTCTGCGCGATAAAAGTAACGATCGCCGGATCCAGATCGCCGGACCGTGTGCCCATGATCAGACCCTCCAGCGGAGTCAGCCCCATGGAAGTATCCACGGATTCTCCATACTGCACCGCGGATACGGAAGCGCCGTTGCCGAGATGGCATACGATGATCTTCAGATCCTTAATGTCCCTGCCCAGCAGCTCCGCCGCCCTTTTGGATACGAAATCGTGGCTTGTGCCGTGGAAGCCGTAACGGCGCACCTTGTACTTCTCATAATAAGATAAGGGCAGGCCGTACAGATATGCCTTCTTCGGCATCGTCTGATGAAATGCCGTGTCGAATACACCCACCATCGGCACATCCGGCAGGATCTCCCGGCAGGAGTTAATGCCGATCAGATTCGCCGGGTTGTGAAGCGGCGCCAGATCGTTGCACTGCTCGATCACTGCCAAAACCTCGTCGTCCAGCACCACAGAACCGGCAAACCGCTCGCCGCCGTGTACGATGCGGTGTCCAACCGCATCAATCTCCTCCAGAGAAGCGATCACACCCACCTGCGGATCCGTCAGCTTCTCGATCACCAGCTGCACCGCTTTCGTGTGATTCGGCATATCTATCTCGCTCTTTACCTTCTCACCGCCCGCAGGCTGATGTACGATCGCACTTCCGTCAATCCCGATCCTCTCACATAACCCCTTTGCCAATACCTCCTCCGAATCGCTGTTGATCAGCTGATACTTTAACGAAGAAGAACCACAGTTAATCACCAAAACATTCATTTCCACTTCAACCCCTTTACTTTTTATTTTTTATTGATCTTATTCTGGAATGCCCTGAAAAGAGCCGCCGCTTAGTACGCACGTCCCCAGTAAACCATCTTCTTCGCAGGCTTACCGCAGCAGACGCACACATCCCCGATCGTCTCCTGCTCAAAAGGCATACAACGGCTGGTGACCGCAAGCTCTTCCTTGATCTTATCTTCGCAGTCCTGCTCTCCGCACCACATCGCCTTCACGAAACCGGATTTCTCCGTAAACAGGCGGCGGAACTCTTCCATATTCTCTGCCGTGTAAGTGTGCTCATCCCTGTGCGCCCGGGCACGCTCCAGCATTTCCGTCTGCATCTTCTCCAGAATCTCTCCCGCCTTCGTCTCCAGTTCGTCCAAAGATACCTCGATCTTTTCCCTCGTATCACGGCGGCAGATCACGCACTTGTTCGCCTCGATGTCCTTAGGCCCGATCTCCACACGGATCGGAATTCCCCGCATCTCCTGCTCGGAGAACTTCCAGCCGGGACTCTTATCCGCATCGTCCACTTTCACACGGAAGCTGCCAAGCCTGTCTCTCAACTCGTAAGCCTTATCCAGCACGCCTTCTTTTTTCTGCTGAACAGGAATGATCATGATCTGTACAGGTGCGATCCGGGGAGGCAGTACCAGGCCGGAGTTGTCGCCGTGCACCATGATCAGCGCACCGATCAGGCGCGTGGATGCGCCCCATGAAGTCTGGTGCACATATTTCAATGTATTGTCCTTATCCGTATACTGGATGCCGAAAGCCTTCGCAAAGCCGTCTCCGAAGTTATGGCTGGTGCCGGACTGCAGTGCCTTACCGTCATGCATCAACGCCTCGATTGTATAAGTCGCCGTAGCGCCCGCGAATTTCTCCTTCTCCGTCTTCTGACCCTTGATCACAGGAATCGCCAGCACCTGCTCACAGAAATCGGCGTAGACATTCAACATCTGCACCGTCCTCTCCTCCGCTTCCTCAGCCGTAGCATGAGCGGTGTGACCCTCCTGCCACAGGAACTCACGGCTGCGCAGGAAAGGTCTCGTCTCCTTCTCCCAGCGCACGACAGAACACCACTGGTTGCATACCTGAGGCAGATCACGGTAAGACTGCACCACATTCTTATAATAATCGCAGAAAAGCGTCTCCGACGTAGGCCTTACGCAAAGCCGCTCCTGCAGGGGCTGCATACCGCCATGCGTCACCCATGCCACTTCCGGTGCAAAACCCTCCACATGGTCCTTCTCCTTATTCAGGAGACTTTCCGAAATAAACATGGGTAGATAGACATTCTGCACGCCCGTCGCCTTAAACATATCATCCATCTGCTTCTGGATCAGCTCCCAGATGGCATAACCTGCCGGCTTAAATACCATGCATCCTTTAATGCTCGTGTAGTCTAAAAGTTCTGCCTTCCTGACCACGTCCGTGTACCACTGCGCGAAATCATCTTCCATGGAAGTGATCGCTTCTACCAACTTCTTGTCAGCCATTTTTCCTTCATCCTTTCTTTATTTTATTTTTTATTCTCTGCTTTCTTTCCAGCCGGGCGCATATCCCGCCGGAACACAACAAAAAACGCCGGGATTTCCATCCCGAAAGGGACCGAAATCTCGGCGGTACCACCCTAATTAACGCTTGCGCGCTCCTCTTCTCCTACCGTTATCGCCGGTGCTACGCTGCACTCATCGCACAGGACTCCGAGGCCGGTTCCGAACATCTCCCGTAAGGATCTTCCACCGCCGATCCTCTCTCTGTCACGTTCCCTGTCCGTACTATTCTCTTCTTCGTCACGTCTGATTTTATTTATTCTAGCCCGTAGGGACGGCGTTTGTCAACCGTTATTTTGCTGTTATGTCACAGCAACTTCCCTGCTTCTGTGTGCCTTCCCTGTTTCTCCAGAAGCCTGACCAGTTTTTTGTAGCACACCGCCGTGCCCGAATGTGCCTTTCCCAGCGTCTCCTCATAAATCGACAGCGCTCTCCTGTAAGTTGTCTCCGCCTCCTCGTACTTTCCCTGCAATGCATACAAATCCGCCATTTGCTCGTAGCTCCGGGCAGTGACCGGATGCTGCTTTCCGTATATATCCAAACGCAATACCAACGCTTTCTGACAACATTCCTCGGCCTCCCTGTAATGGCCCAGATTTCCATAGACTGCAGCCAGTTCATGTTGGACCACTGCCATGTCAGGATGTTTTGGCCCCACCTGCTCCTTTACTTCATTTTGCTTCTGTAAGAGTATAGACATATAGGCAGACACAGAAATCCTTCTTCTGTAACATTCCGGAGAAAATAATCCTGACTTTAGCAAAGATGAATCTAAATCAGCGCTACCTGTTCCATGATCAGGAAAAATGATCCTCATTCTGATAAAAGAATAGAAATCACAGGCGCGGGAGACAAGTCTGTCATCCCCATACGGCGTTGTCAAAAAAAACAGATTTTTATCCAGCCTGGCAAGCATATCCCTGCTGAAATTCAACCGCTTGAAATCCTGATCTCCCCGCAGGGCAAACTGAAAATTAACAAAAAAGAAGGTTCCGCTTTCCGGATAGTTCCCCATCCATTCCGCAAGCATCTGATAAGAATATACTTCCGGATATTGTCTGTAGTCAAAAATCTTTACCGCACTTTCCCGATAAGTTTCAACAATTTCTTCCTGTATTTCCTCATCTGCTATTACCAGAAACAGTCCCGTCTCCGATTTCGTGACGGCCCATTCCAATGTTTGATAGCTTTCCCTGTTACTTTCAGACATTCTTTTACAACCCCTGCTCATCAAGAAAACGGGCGACTAACGGATGGACATTATGCCAGCGTTTTCCGTTATATTCAAGAACCACCGACGCCTGCAGCATCTTCAATAATTTTTCCGTGTCTTCGATCAATTCTTTATTTCCTCTGTAAATGTTCAGCAAAAAAAGATAATCTTTCTTCTCAATACGTCTTGTCAAAGAAGTCTGCAGCTCATCCAAAGCCCGTTCGGCATCTTCCATGGAAACAGCTGTACTTTTTCTGCGTTCCGCTCTCTTAGCCGATGCATTGACCGTATGAAAAAGATCCCGCAGCGATCCGCCCGTATACCGGATCAAATGCTCCAGTACCCCCGCTTCAAACAACGTAAGATCTGCACGCTTCTTAATGATTTCTTTCATTATGGCAATACCTTCTGCAAATGACTGTCCTTCAATCGTCTCTATTTTAATCATCGGCAGTGTTTTCGTTATAAAGTAGCTGTCCATCGCCGCAAACCTCGAATCGTAGGAAAGACCGATCGGAAATGTGTAGATGATCGGAAACGGCATCCCCGAAAGGATCGCGGCATAATTATAAAATACGCTCCACGCATCCTCCGGATTTAATTTATCCAGATCTTCAAAAATAATAATCGGGGATTTCCCTCCCGTTTTCCGCACAATTTCTTCCGATACGAGACCAAGCAGCCTGACCCACTCACTTGAACGGTTACTTATTTTCTTCCGATATTCTTTCCTCGTCTCTTCATTGAACTTTAAATCTGCGTTGATCTTCGCAAACAATTTCAAAATACTGCCCAGAATCCCCGGTGTTTCCGACGAAAATCCCGCTTCCAGGGCAAACTCATCCATTTCCCGGGATATTCTGACCTCATTGCCTTCATCCCAGAAATCCATAATACTGTGGAGCAGATCTTCCCTGATCCTGCACTTACAGTCTGCAGCAATTCTTAACAGAGCTTCCCCCATCAATATAAAAAGATCCGAATAAACAATATTGAATAAATCCAGATCCGTACTGCAGGTGATCGTCCTGACCGGATATCCTTTCTTCTCAAACTCTGTCGATATTTTATTTAATTCTGTGCTTTTACCGCATCCTCTATGACCCAGCAGAAGAAACGCCTTACCTTTTTCCGCCTCCTGACACAGATCAAAAATATCCTCCATTGGAGAACTGTACTTATCACCCATACGGAGTTCCATCGTATCGCCGCAGTAAAACTCATCCATCTGATCAGCCTTCAGGGGCTCCGGTGAAAATGCATTGATAATCTCAGTTATCTCATTCGCATACCGCATACATAACTCCTCTCCTGCCGTTTTTGCCTGCATCCCTCTTCTTTATATCTTTGTCCTGCGGTATTTCTCCGCATCCCAGTTAAGCAGTTCTTCCTCCTGTGCATCACTTAAATACTGCATTCTCCGGCCTCTGTTGCCATACTGCACTCTGGCAGCGAAGCTCATCACATTCTCGATCTCCTGCGCCTTCTTAACACTCTCCGCCAGTATATAGAAATGCCCTTCATAATACACAAGTGTCGGCATACCATGCGCCTGCATAAAATCCAGAATATCCTGCCTGTCATAATCCTTCTTTAGCCAAAGCAGCTTCTTGCCTGCGTAGACTACGCAGTCCGGGCAAAAAGCATGTTCCCACATCCCCTGCTCCACAAGACTGCTGCCTGCGTATTCCTGCGACAGATAACGGTTTTCCGACAGATAGACAATATTCCCCGCCAGCGCCTCAATCTCTCCGATCACCCTGTAAAGTTCCGTTACCGCACGACATGCACTGTTATCCAGATCCAAATACTCTGCGATCTTTGCCAACACCTGCTCTGTCTTCTCGATCACCGTATCCCCGTCGTCCCCGCTGACCACCAGTCCATGATTCTGTAAAAAGACGATCGTCCCGTCCGCTCCCTGCGCTTCTTTCGCACGATAGATCCTGTCATAAGCCTCCGCCAGCGCAGCACCAGGCTTCCTGTAAGGCACAAAGACAGCTTTCGGAAAAAGTTCATGGACAATCTTCTCCGCATCTTCCCGCGCCGTCAGGATATTCACAAGCAGCGGGTGAGAATGCAGCGTATACTTTCCGGTAATGGCATGAAGGAATGTCTCAATGGAAGCGCGCCCTCCCTCGATCTGCGCCTCTTTCAGAAGCTGATTCCCCTTCTCCTCCGTAAATACATCCTCCGCAAAGGGTTCCACATATTCTCTGAAATATTCCACGATCTTCCTGTAATCCACCCTGGAATATCCCACCTGCTCACTCACATCCGCCAGCTGGAATCCGGAACTTTTAACAAGCATGATATGATCGTCAAGTTTCACGGAAGTATTGCCGCCTCCCGCCTGTGCCAGGTCGTTGCGCATTCCTGCGTATTTTGATATTTTGATAAAATCCTGCATGATTCTCCACCTTTCGTCCTCAATCTGCTCATCACCTTTTTGACAGCACCTGTATCATCAATCCTGAATACATCATAGAATTTATGGCTTCTATTATTTATTGTATCAATCTTCCGCTGTTACAGCCAGCCCTATTTTAAATATTATAAAAAATCATGGTAGAATTTTTAAACAACATCAGATATAATAAAAATACGGGAAAATGTAACTGATTGTGAACAGGAGACATTTATGCTGAAATTAGAAATAAAAATGGATGAAGAAAAAATACGTGCAGAAAAGAAATATAGTGTGGAAAGTATTTACCAGGCATTACAGCAGGCCTTTTCCAAATATAAATTCAACCAGATGCAGGATGCTGACGGGACGATGTCTTTTACAGGAAATGGTAATCCAAAGGATTACGGCGCTTTTGGTAATATTATCACTTCTTTGCGTGAAAAGACATGGTTTATGGACTATGTGACAAAATGGGTGTGGTACAACAGCGACGATGGAGAAAATGAAAATGACTATACAATAGAAGACGTTTTGTACCATTATACTAAAAGATTAAGTGTGGCTTAATGACAAAAAGAGAAACAAGACATATCAAAGCAGTATATTTTGATCTTTGCATAAAAGATTTAAGAGAATATTTTTCAGAAACAAACCCAAATGGTGCATATGGAAAAATACGGGATTTTCTTCTGAATAGAAATTTTACTCATGAACAGTATTCAGGATATCATTCCAACTATAAAACAACCGATTTGGAGATTTTTGATTTAATACGGGAAATGAGTCGTGAATTACCATGGCTTCCTTTTTGTTTGAATCATTTTGAAGTCACAAATATAGGTGCAAACCATGATTTAATGCAACTGTTTGAAGAATCTGTACCCGAACCTGAAGCATTATAAAAACGAGCTTATATCATTTTCAAGATTCGTCTCGCAAATTCAGATATGCAGTGCAGTTACTGGTCCCATAAAAAAGACTGCCAACACCGGTCATACAACCCGATACGGCAGTCTCTCTTTCCCCAAATTGTAATTCTAATCCCTTGATCTATTCTTTAACCCTAAACACAAATTGATATGCACGATAATCTCCCATCTCCACCGGAATCGGGATTCCCGCCTGCATCAGCGCAGAACCGCAGTAACACTTACCGCTTGCCGCCTCCTCATAGACGGCATCCGGCAGAAGTTCTTTCAGCCGTACATAATTCACGGTCATATTGCCGTGATTCTCCAAAATCACCACATGCAACAGGATTTGCTTCCTGTCCGCTGACACAAACATCCATGACGCACAGGCATCCTCAAAAGGATTTGAAAGACGATAATAATCTCCCGTGCTGATCAGCGGCTCAAACTCCTTATACTGCCTGATCTGCTCTCTGATCTCCTCTTTCTCTTCCGCACTCAGCCTGCTTAAGGACAACTCATAGCCGAAAGCCCCCGTCATAGCCACAATGCCTCTCGTGCGCAGGCTTGTGATCCTGCCTGTCTGATGGTTGGGCACCGCCGACACATGAGCGCTGACCGTAGACATCGGATAGAAGAAAGAGGTCCCGTACTGAATCCGCAGCCTGTCCAGCGCATCTGTATTATCACTGCACCAGATCTGCGGTGTATAATACATCATTCCGGCGTCAAACCGGCCCCCGCCGCCGCTGCAGCCCTCGATCATCAGCTTCGGATACCTGGCCAGAAGCTTCTCCATGAAATCATACAGGCCGGTCACAAAATCATAGGACACCCTGCCCTGTCTGTTCTCCACGGAATAGAAATCCGTGACGCTCCGGTTCATATCCCATTTAATGTACTCGATATTGCCCTGGTCCAGCACTCTGCAGATCTGATCAAAAATATGCTCCCGCACATCCTCCCTGGAAAAATCAAGTACCAGCTGATTCCTGCCTCTGGCCGGATTCCTGCCCGGATTCTGCATCGCCCAGTCCGGATGCTCCCTGTACAGATCGCTGTCCTCGGAGATCATTTCCGGCTCGATCCAGATACCAAATTTGACACCTTCCGCGTTGACTCTGCGCACCAGCTCGCTCAGACTGCAACCCAGCTTCTTTTCATTGACCTGCCAGTCTCCCAGACCGCTGTTGTCGTCCTCGCGTTTGCCGAACCATCCGTCGTCCATCACGACCATGTCGATACCCAGTCCGGCCGCTTCCCTTGCCAGCTCCACGATCGTCTCCCCGGTAAAGTTAAAGTAAGCCGCCTCCCAGCTGTTCACCAGCACCGGCCGGGGCACAAATCCCGTCTCGCTGCTGCCATTTCCCTGCATTCCTGTTGTGCGCCTGCTGTGCGCTCCGTTGCATATATGATTTCTGATACAACGATGATATTTCACCGACAGATCCCCAAATCCTCTGTCGCTGTAACACATAATCGTCTCCGGAATCTCAAGCGTCTGTCCGGATTCCAGCGGATAATGAAAAAGATCACTCTGCAGTCCCATCAGCACACGCGTCTGGTCAAACTGATCCTGCTCCGCCTCACAGAGAAAATTCCCGCTGTAGACAAAGACCATACCGTAGCAGTCCCCGGTATTCTCCGTGGTGTTCTTCTCTGCCACGATGACTGCCGGATTATACTGATGACTGGAAGTGCCTCTGCGGCTTCCGATGCTGTGGCTTCCATGTCCGATCCTTATCCTCTGCAGATTCCTTTCCATCGTATGTCTTCCGTAGAAACTGAGCAGGTCATACTGTCCCGTGATAAAATCCAGACAGGCCGAGGCCGCCTTCTCCACAACCACACACGCTGTGCCGTAATTGGTGATCTTCACGCTTCTTGTAATGATATCCTCGTCTTCCAGTACGCCGTACAACAACTGCACGCGCACTTTGCTCACGTTATCCTCCAGCACGATCTTAAGCGTCTGTGCTTCCTTCTCCCCGGCATACACCGTCGGCAGTCCCTCAAGTTCATACTTGCCTTCCCGGATCTCATATCCGGCATACCGCAGATCACAACATTCCGATTCGTCATGACCACGCAGCACTAACGCACTGTTTCTGTAATCTCCTGTTCCCAAAGTCGGATATTCCTGTGGCAGAACGTCCATGGAATAAGTCCTGTTGTTCCCCACATCATTCGGATTTCCCGAAAACCCCCTGTCATAATAAGTCAGAAGATAGTCCATGCACCCGGACACCTTCCCCCCGTAATACAGATGCAGAAGATACCCATGCCCGTCCACCTTCATCTGATAAGTGCTATGCTCCGTATGCAACGTAAAAACGTGCTCCCCCTGCCCCTGCTTCTCATAAACAATCGCCATAACCTGTCACCGCCATCCTTTTTCTCAATACTATACCAAAGACCGCCAGAATTTACAACCCCGCAAATCGCTCCCCAGAAAATCTAAGAGGTCAAAAAAATCCCGCCCCTGCCGCCGTCCCCCAAAGTTGCAAAACCAGCCAGCACACCCCCGGTCCCCCGCGGAATGCCTGGCTGTATCTACCCCCATTGAGGGCCCCCTTTCCGCAGAGGGCCCCCAGAACCTCAAATCCGAATCACTTCACCGCCCCGTTCGTGACCCCATTGAGAATCTGCTTCTGACAAATCATATAGAAAATCAGAATAGGAATCAACGAAAGCAGATAAGAAGCAAAAGCCAAATTATAATTCGTCCCGAACTGCGACTGGAAATTCAACTGAGCCAAAGGCAGCGTGTTCTCCCCGGACCCCGCCATGATGATCAACGGCGTCATCACATCATTCCACACAGCCAGCGCCGTGATTACGGCCACCGTGGCATGCATGGGCCCCATGACCGGGAAGATGATGCTCCAGTACGTCCTCCAGGTAGAGGCCCCGTCCACCCTGGCCGCCTCCTCCAGCGCAATCGGAATGTTCACCAGATACCCCGAGTACAGCATAATGTTCATGGGCATATAGAACACCACATACAAAATGATGACCCCCACCCAGTTGGCCAGATGCAGCTCCGCCGTCTGCTTCGCCAGAGGCATCATCAGTATCGCGAAGGGAACGAACATACCGCTGACGATGAAAAGGTACACGAAACTGTAGAACTTGCTGTGGGCCTTGTTCCGCCCCAGCGCATACCCCATCAGGGAATGCACCAGCACAGACAGCACGATCGTAGTCACGGAAATCAGCAGGCTATTGCGCAGGGAATGCCAGAAATCCGTCACCCGCATGGCCTCCCTGAAATTGTCCAGGCTCCAGGTCCTGGGCAGAGCGAGGATGCCGCCGATGCTGTTGGTCATCTCAGAGGGCTGTTTGAATGCGATCACAATGGTCATGTACAAAGGAAAGATGATTGTGGAGAGGCCCAGGATCAGCAGTATCATGACGCCTCTGTTGGATTTTCCTATGGATGATGTATGTTTCATAGCTGCTCCTCCTTTGAGCTGGAAAATTTCATCTGCGCTACCGAAAGCACCACGATCACAATGAAGAATACCACCGCATTGGCGCTCTGGAACCCGAACTGCCCGCCCGCCATACCGTTATTGTAGATCAGGTAGGAGATGGATTCCGTGCTCTGTGCCGGGCCGCCCTTGGTCAACGCCATGATCTGGTCGAAGACCATCAGGAAGTTCTTCACGCACAGCACCATATTGATGGAGAAGAACGGAATGATCAGGGGGAAGGTCAGGTAGCGGAACTGCTTCCAGCCTGTGGCTCCGTCAAGCCCTCCCGCCTCGTACACATCCTCGGGAACCGTCTGCAGGCCCGAGATATAGATGATCGTGTTCATGGCGATGGCCTGCCAGGCGCATACGATCATGACGCCGATCCACGCCTTGCTGGGGCTGGACAGGATGCTGCTGCTCAGCGCCTTGATTCCCGTCATGTCCGCCAGCGCGGGGATGATGTAAGTAAAGAAGTAGTTGAAGATATAGCTCACTACCAGGGAGCCCAGGATATTGGGCAGGAAGTACGCTCCCCGGAAGAACCCCTTGGCCCGGATCTTGCTGTTCAGGGCCATGGCCAGAAGCAGGCTGATCACATTCACCACCACCGTGGACACCAGAGCCAGCTTGACGGTGAACCAATAGGATTTCCCTACGCGGGCATCCGAGAACAAATCGATGTAATTTCGAAACCCGACCCAGTCGTACTTGCCGAATCCCCTGAAATTCGTGAAGCTGTAGACCACGCCGCGGATCAGCGGGATGGTATTGAAGCAGACGAACAGGGCAAGAATCGGTATGGTAATCAGCAGAAACGTTCTTTGTCTGTCATTTTTCATAGTCTAACACCCCTTCTCGGTTTTTCCTGTCATTGATTGTTCTGGGCATACTCCTGCACCATGCGGATGATGTCCCTGTTGTACCTCTGCCAGTTCCTGTCGAAATCGGCCAGAAATGCGTCCACGTCCTTCTCGATCAGGAAGGTCTGGAGCAGAGCGTCCACAGACATCTCCGAGGGATAATAGTGGTCCTGGTAGTCCGTCATATTCCCCGACTCGATGAACTCCAGCATGCCGTCCAGCATGGAGGCCAGCCGGAACTCCCCGTTCTTG
>OFFT01001337.1_pt1 | contig 15040 bp, 13 predicted proteins | sample 1521581 | NCBI WGS metagenome assembly OFFT01 (sample SAMEA3504084, study PRJEB24116) | mouse gut metagenome | biome: mouse gut; feature: mouse-associated habitat; material: faeces | place: Denmark | collected 2011
GTCACCGTTGTAGCCCTCCTTCAGGTTCACACCCAGCTCGGATGCCACCTCGGTCTTAAAACGATCCATTGCTGCCTTAGCTTCAGGCACTTCTACTTTGTTGCTTCTGTTTCCAGACATCTTTTTCACCTCCAATGTTTGTAAGTCCTTTTATCTATCTTCAAGATAAGTGCTGCATGTCACTTATCCTGAAGATTCAGTTTAAGTGTTTGCTGCAACTTATCTTGGTCTTAGTATGACCTGGGGAGAAGAAAATATGTTGGAAACTTTTGGGGAAAAATAAAGTTCATTTTCGGAAAAGCCGGCAGCACCTTTACAGTGCCGTAAAAATGTGATACGGTAAATGACATCCATTATAGAATTGATTCTATTTTATAGAAAGCAATCAATTTTTATGAGGAGACGGAAATGCCGGAATCCGGATGGGGGAAATCCATAATATCGCTGTGGAAGATGCGGACAGGCCGGCAAGGGGGCTGCAGAGGTAAATAAGGGTGTGAGGTACAGGGAAAACAGGGGAATTGCATGGGTTACAGAACAGACAGGGAGGCTTTCGGCACATATATCGGGTATTTGCGGGAAAAAAGAAAATATGCCTTGGAACAGGTCTGTGAAGGGCTGTGTACGGCGCAGAGGCTGTTTCAGCTGGAGAGCGGAAAACAGTCCCCGGGCAAGCTGCTGCAGGATGCCATCCTGGAGAGACTGGGTGTGGGAGCTGAAGATTACGAACATTATCTGCATTACAAAGAGCATGCGCAGTGGGAGATGCGGCAGCGGATTCTGCACGGGATCTCCTGTGGGAATGCCCACCGGGCAAAAGAACTGTTAGGGGAGTACGGCCGCAGATACGGAGGAGAATCCGGCGGCGGAAAAGCGGTGGGGGAGCGGCTGGAGAGGCAGTTCTATCTCAGTATGTGGGTTCAGATCCGATACCTGGAAGGGGCAGGGAGGGAAGAACTGCACACCATACTGGCGGAAGCTGTGCAGCTGACGGTGCCCGGGCTGTGGGAGAGACCCCTTCAGGGGAGAGTGCTGTCCCTGAAAGAATGGAATCTGATCCTGGAAGCGGAAAGATACAGGGGAGGCGGCGGGGAAGAAAGCCATTTCCGGGAGATATTGACCTGCCTGGAGGCTGTGGGGATGGACACTGTGGGCATGGCAAAGGTTTATCCCAAGGCAGTCTGTTTTCTGTGTGAATGTATCACGGAAAAGGACAGGGCTGCGGAAACCGAACTGTTTGGCTATTGCAACCGTGCCCTGGAAATACTGCGGAACGCGTCCAGGATGTATTATCTGTGGGAAATACTGGATCTGAGGGAACGGTATCTGGAACGCAGGACAGCGCGGGCGGATCGGGTAAGGGAAGGATGCTCCGGCAAGGCGGACTACGACGGAATGTATCTTGAAAACGCGGGATGGAAGAAGGCATTGGAGGACGTATACGCGGATTACGGAATCCGGAAGGAGACATTCCATTACTGCTATCTCTACCTGGAAAAAGGCGTATCCTGCATCGGCGATGTGATTCGCATCCGGCGCAGGATGCTGGGGATAAGGGCGGAAGCGTTATGCGAAGGAATCTGTGATATCAAAACCCTGAGGCGCCTGGAAAACCGGAAACGGGCCACCCAGAGGGCGATTGTGGAGCAATTGTTTGAACGGCTGGGCCTGCCTAAGGAAATGACACGGACGGAACTGGTTACGGACAGCCCGGAGGCCAGACGGATGATGGAAATGCTGCGGCGCTACAGAAACGAACATGAGACGGAACAGGCCGGGCAGCTTCTTTCCGGGATCAAGGGGCTGGTAGCCACGGAAATCCGGTGCAATCAGCAGGCTTTAATGCGGAAGGAAGCAAATCTGCAGAAAGACCGGAACGGGATTAACGGAGAAGGGTACTACAGGCAAATGCGGGTTGCGCTGGAACTGACCCTGCCGTTTGAAGCGTTTCTGCGGGAAGGCGAAAAGTATTTAACCTATGAGGAGCAGGCGTGTATTCAGAATATGATGCAGGAGATGGACAGGTGCGGCAGTGAATTTAAGACCTGTATGAAGCGCTTTGAGGAAATGTATCGCCCTGTGGCAGAAGGGGAGCTGCTGGAAACAGTGGGCGGCATATACGGCCTTATTATGGGCTATGTCGAAAGCGAATTGGGCAATCAGGGAAAACTTGACAAAGCAGATTGGTACAATGAGGTCATGGTCAGAGAAGAATTGCGTTTCCGCCGGTTATCCTCGATTGCCGTTGGGCTGTATGATCGATGGTGGAATTATACGGAACGGAAACGCAAAAAAATGGATGTAAGCAGGTTATTGAACGGAGAAGAAGAATTGCTCAAATGCACCCTGCTGAGTAGTCTTGCAAATCAAAAATACTACAATTCCATTTATCAGGAAAAGTTGGAGAAGGAAAGGGAAATAAAAACCCGGGGTTCAGTCTAAGATATCCACTCTGGGAGGCAGGTCGCTCATAGGCGCAATCCCGTCTTCTCCTTCCGGAATCTCTACGATAATGCACTCTCCCCTGGGATGGAGCCTCAAGTCTTTCTAGGAATAAGTGAACCTTCTCCCACTGTAGACAGATTGCCAAGTGTTTGGTGGGGGGTAAACTTGATTGTAGGGAACATATTTATTTGCTTTACAAAATGTTTTTTCATGTGTGAATTCCTCCTTTTATCGTCTATCATAAAATAGTAGCAAGAGCCATATTCGGGAATTTTTCTCTTTTGTAAAGTACAGCATATTCATTTGCGCCGGATATGGCTCTCTGCTATCATTATATATGGAAGGAATCTGCAAAACAAGGGACAGAGTGCTTTAAATTTTAAAGTGCTTTGTCTCTTTACAAGGATATGAGAGGATAGTATTATAATAGCAGGTCTGTGGAATCGAATGAAAAAGAGGAGGATGAGCGATGATAAAGCGGGCGGCAGGCTATTTTTCCGATTTTGCCATATTTTTGCTGATTATGACAACGGCTCTTTTGACTGGCTGCGGGGCGCCGACGGAGGACAGTGCACCGGAGGTTTTTGCGGCAGAGATAGAAACGGAAGCTTCCGGTGAAGAAGCAGAGGGAATGCAGGAAGGAGAACGGCAGGAAGGGGAAAGCCGGGAGGAAATTCCGGCTGCGGCATCCCCGGAGGTTTCGGACCGGGAGGCAACCGTTTCCTATGCAGGGGAAGCTTTTATCAAGTCCCTGTTCGCCGCAGGCGGTGAGATGCTCTGGCTCTACGGCGTGAAAGACGACGGAAATTTTTTCCTGGGATATATGGGGCAGGAAGGGGACGTGTTTCAGGAGACGGAAGTGAGTCCGGGAGCGGATATGCGCGCTTTTCATATGGCTGTGGACAGACAGGGACGCTGCCATGTTTTATGGATGAGCGTACAGAAGGAGACGGTAGATGGACGGGAATTTGACCGGCTTACCTTTGACAGAAGCTGCATTACAATTGTGGACAGCAGCGGGAAGACGGAAAAGGAGATCCAGGTATCCGATGTCTTTTCTGAGGAACAGGGACGGCCTTTCTGCTTTGTGGTGGATGAAGCCGGGAATTATTACTTTGAGAACGGAATGCAGCTGGTTCAGATTCTGCCCGACGGCACACTGGGCAGGACAGTTTCATGCGCAGGTCCCATATGCGGGATCGGAATGGGAAAATCCGGAAGCATTTACTGCAGCAGCGAAAGGGAGGGCGGAGCCACGGTTTTGGAAAAACTGGAGGAGGGAGAACTCCGCCTGTGCAGCGCCGAACTGCCCGGGGCAAACGCCAGCTATGCAGGAATTTACGCGGGGACGGATACAGAGCTGCTGCTTCTCAATAAAGACAGCGGTATTTTTGCCGTTCAGGACTGCGGCGACAACGGGGAAATTAGGGTATCGGGAACGGAGATGCCGGTGTCAGGGGAAAAGATCGGAGGCTATGGCATTCTGGCGGACGGCAGGGCATGCATTTTAAGCCAGACGGAGGGAAAGGAGACGGTCTTTTACTATATTCCTGCGGGAAGGTAAGGGCCGGGGTGTGTTCCTGTTTACGCGGTGCCATTGCGGACGGCATTTGTTTTCCTGGGGAAGCAGGAGCAGAAACAGATGAGCGGCAGAAGACCGCTGTAAAGCGCGGGGGCGCAGGGAATGAAAAATATGAAGAAAATACGATTTGTATGGATGCTGTTGATACTGATACTGCTGATGCCTGGGATTTCCGCCTGCAGCGGGGAAGGGCAGGCGGAGCAGGCTGAAGAACAGGCGGAGGTTCTGGTTTTGGCTGCATTTGATGAAAGTTCCTATCTTCGGAAGCAGGTGGAGCTGTACAATGCCGCCCAGAGCGACTACAATATAGTGATAAAACAATATGAAAGATCAGAGAAGCCGGAGGAAGACGGGGTACTCCGGCTGCAGCGGGAGATTGTCTCGGGAAGCGGGCCGGATCTGATTGATTTCGGAAACGGGTATACCACCAGTGACATTGTGGGAATGTATACGGAGGATTTGTACGCCTGGCTGGGGGAGGAGGGCAGGAAGGCCTGTTTTGACAATGTTCTGACTGCATTTTCCTATCAGGAAGGATTGTATGCCGTTCCCCTGGGGTTTCTTCTGAAAAGTTTTGCGGGAAGGACGGAGAATCTGGGGGAGAGGAGCGGCTGGACCATCGGAGAGATGTTGGAATGCTTCCGGGAACAGGACAGGGAACGGCTTTTGTACCCGGGCGCTTTTAAAATGGATGTTTTCGGCATGATTCTCACAGGAAGCATGGAATACTATATTGACTGGGAGACAGGGGAATGTGCCTTTGACGGGGAGGAATTCCGGGCGGTACTGGAATTTTGCAACGGCTTTTCCCAACAGATGGAGATAGAGGAGGCTTTTTCCGTAAAGGAGACCTTCCAGGAGGACAGGGCGCTGCTGATGCCTGTGAGGATAAGCACGATCTATGATATCTGCAGGACGGAGCTGATCTTTGGCGGGCAGGAGGTTACATTTGTGGGCTTTCCGGTGGAGAGCGGCTGCGGAACCATGATCGAGTCCTGCGGGCCGGTGCTTGCGGTGAGCAGCGGCAGCAGGCATAAGGAAGCGGCGTGGGAATTTATCCGCCGGTGCCTGGATGCGCCTGCCCAGAGGGAGCTGCCCTCGGGTTTTCCCATATGCCGCAGTGTTCTGGAAGAGCAGCTTGGGGATGCCATGGAGATGACTTATGAGGCGGATGAAAACGGCGCCCAATATCCGGTGGTGAAGGAGCAGGTGATCTTTGAGGGGGAGGAGCCAACGGACATCTACAGCATTACAGGGGAGCAGGCGGAGCGGCTGCTTGGTTTGCTGGAGGGTGCCCGCGCCAGCAGCCAGACGGACCGCAGGATCTATCAGATTTTTCTGGACGAGGCCGCGAATTATTTCGGCGGGGCAAAGAGCCTGGAGGAAACCGCGGATGTGATTCAGGCAAGGGTGTCCATGTATGTGGCGGAGAAGATAAAGGAGTTTTATAGATAGAGAGGAGATATATGTGGGAACAAAGGAGTGTCAAAAAACGAGTCCCTGATTATGGATTTTGGCTCTGCCTTCTGGTGATGTTTGGAGCGGCACTTGTGATGACCAAGGTGGAGATTGGAAAAGAATATACGGATTTCCGTACACATTCCCGCTGGGCAGTAGGGGAACCTCTGGAACCTAAATTTGACAAATTTTATTTCTATCCGGTCTGGCATTTTTGTGTAAAGGCAGTAAATTGGCTGGTTCCTGTGGGAAGAGAATGGTCTGCTGCTTTTGTGACTGCCTGTTTTCTGGGAGCAGCGGGAGGAGTGCTCTATCTGTTTGTAAAAAAGGAGATAGGTAAGAAATGGCCGTTGTGGAAATGCGCATGTTTTACCATATCCCTGCTGTTTGTCACGGCTCTCTATTTGCCATGGTTTAACAAAGAGGTTTATTTGGGACAGAGCAGTCCTACCATTTGGCATAATCCTACGAATCTTGCGGTAAAGCCAATAGCACTACTGGCCTTCCTATATTTTGAAAAGCTATATCGTGATAGGGAAACTGTAGAAAACCGCTTTTTCGTACTGCTTTCGATGTTTTTGCTTTTTAGTTGTTTTGTGAAACCTTCTTTTATTCAGGGATTTCTCCCGGCGGTTGTAGTATTTCTTTTTTTAGAGTTGATTCCCAATAGAGGGAACTCATTTAAATTCAGTTTAAAAGCAGCGTGTATGTTTCTTCCTTCCGGTTTGTATTTCATCGCACAGTATTTGATGATGTTTGACAGTACAGGAACACGCAGCATAGGGATACAGCCTTTTGCGGTTATGAGGCTGGACTCTCCAAACCCGCTTGTTTCTATTTTGCTTGGGATTGCATTTCCGCTTTTTGTGGTACTGGCTCTTGGAAGAAAACGCGTATTTGCGGATAAAGCACTTTTGCTTTCCATTTTGTTTTATTCAACGTCGCTTTTGGAATTTGTACTTTTGATTGAGGAGACAGAGGCAGCGTCCGGGAATTTTGAATGGGCACTGCAGCTGGCGATGTTTGTACTGTTTGTTATGACTGCACTTCGGTTTTATCAGACGAATTGGAAAAGGAAATGGGTGCGGTTTGTCGGAAATTTTCTCCTGTTATATCATGTGATTTCGGGCTTTTGGTATTACATTTGGATTCTGATATTTTCACCTTGGCAATGCTGATAAAGAAGGAGCCGACAGTATGAAAAGAATAGTAGTGATAGGTGCAAACAGCTTTCAAAATCCCTTGATTTTGAAGGCAAAGGAAATGGGATACGAAACCCATGTATTTGCATGGAAAGACGGTTCTGTCGGAGAGCGCACGGCAGATGTGTTTTATCCGGTCAGCATTGTAGAGAAAGATACCATCCTGGAACAGTGCCGCCGGATTTGCCCCGATGCAGTAGTTTCTATCGGGTCAGATCTGGCGATGCTGACTGTGAATTATGTAGCCAAAGAGCTGGGACTGCCCTGTAATTCCATGGAGTGTACCCGCATTTCCACCAATAAATATGAAATGCGGAAAGCCTTTCAGGCGGCAGGGTTGGCTGTCCCGCATTTCGGGGAGGCGGTTTGGGACACCCGGGCGGAGAGTTTCCGCAATTTTTCACTTCCTGTAATTGTAAAGCCTACAGACAGATCTGGAAGCCGTGGGATTACAAAGCTGGAACGGTGGGAGGACTTTCCGCAGGCAGCAGCCTTTGCCGTAGAAAATTCCTTTGAAAAAAAAGCCATCGTTGAGGAATACCTCACTGGGGAGGAGTATAGCTGTGAGTGTATTTCGTTTCAAGGAAGGCATTATTTTCTGGCATTAACAAAAAAATATACCACAGGAGCGCCTCACTTTATTGAGACTGGCCATCTGGAGCCCTCCGGGCTGTCTTCTGCCCAGGCAGAAAAAGTGAAGGTGGAGGTTTTCCGCGCCTTGGATGCACTGAAGGTGGAAAACGGGGCCTCCCATACGGAATTCCGCCTGGGCGAAAGAGATGAGATCAAGATTATCGAGGTGGGAGCGCGGATGGGCGGCGACTGCATTGGTTCTGATTTGGTGAAGCTGTCTACGGGTTTTGATTATGTGCGTATGGTGATTGACACAGCCTGCGGAAAGGAACCGAATCTGAAACCTGACGGAAAACCAAGAACCGCCGGTATCCGTTTTGTGTTCCGGGAACAGGATCTGGAACCGTTGGAGCGCCTGAAAAGAGAGCTTCCGGAGAGCATTTGTTTTGTCAGCGAAATGGAAGAGATACGGCCGGGAGCGGTGACAGACAGTTCCGCCAGATTTGGATATTATATTGCGGCGTTTGACAGTGCAGAGCAGGCAAAGGAGTATTTGGCTCTATGAAAAAGATATCGTGGAAAACCATCGGCCTGTTGCAGCTGGTGGTGATGATTTATACCTTGTCCGGTGTTGCGGCAAAACTAGCTTCCGGTCAGGAAGCGTTCAGCTTTCCCTTCCTGATGTTTTACGGAATCGAGATTGTGATTTTGGGGATCTATGCCATTGTCTGGCAGCAAATTATCAAGCGGTGCGATTTGTCTGTAGCCTATGCAAACCGTTCCATGGCAATTCTGTGGTCGCTGATCTGGACGGTAGCTTTTTTTCGTGAAACTCTGACTTTAAAAAATATAGCAGGAGTACTCATTGTCTTTGCGGGGACGATGATTGTGAACAGTGATGGTGAATAAATACTTTTTTCTTCTGGTGCTTTCTGTGGCGGTGGCATCTTTTTCCCAAATTCTTTTGAAAAAAAGTGCACAAAAAACGTACACCTCTGTCCTGCGGGAATATCTGAATGCCTATGTGGTGATTGGATACGGTATGATGGTATTGTCCACCCTTTTGACGGTGGCCGGATATGCGGGAGTGGAGTATAAGAACGGGGCCGTTATTGAATCTTTGGGCTTTGTTCTGGTTATGTTTTTAAGCCGCTTTTTTTTCGGAGAAAAAATCACAAAGAAAAAGCTGTTGGGAAACAGCTTGATTCTTCTTGGAATTCTGATTTTTTACAGTTAAGAGAAACTGTTAGGATTCTTTACGGACGATCTCCCGGATAGTGTACTGGGGGGCATTGTTGATGCTGATGTAAATGCGTCCAATGTACTCGCCGATAAGTCCCAGCATTACCAGGATTAGTCCGCCCAGGAAAAAGATAGAGGCGATGATGGAGCTCCAGCCCATTTCAATGGAGGAATCCACCAGCTTGCGGACAATTACATAGAGACCGTAACAGAAGCCTAGGAAGGCGGAGGCAGTTCCGCACACGGTGGCAATGCGCAGGGGTTTTACGGAAAAAGCCGTAAAACCGTTGAACCAGAGAGCCAGCAGCTTGCCGAAGGTATAGCCGGACTCTCCCACCATACGGCTGTGGTGGGTTACCGGGACGTTGGCAATGTGCCGGGTGGCCCGGAAAATCAGGCCCTCAATATAGGGGTAAGCGTTTTGGTAGCGCAGAATTTCTTCGGCGATAAAGCGCTGCATTACAAAATAGCTGGTGACTTTCAGTCCTTTCGGTTTCCCGATAAGACTCTCTGTCATCCGTTCATTCATCCAGGTTCCGAAGTTGCGGAAGCCGCTGTGCATTTTGTGTTCGTAGGAGGCGTAGACCACATCCCAGCCTTCGCCTATCTTATCTACCAGAGTAAAAAGCTCTCCGGCCGGTGTCTGGCCGTCGTCATCCAGGGAGATTACCAGATCTCCGGTACACTGGCGGTAGCCGGCCATCAGGGCAGCGTGCTGGCCGAAATTTTTCGCCAGATTGATCCCCGTAATGTGGGAATTGCCAAGGGCCAGTACGCGGATGCGTTCCCAGACATGATCCGGGGAGCAGTCGTTAACCAGTACAATCTCATAATCATACTGCGGGCGCTGCCGGAGGGTTTCTATGATTTCGGATACAACGATTTCTATGGTGGTTTCCGAGCCGTAGCAGGGAATTACGAAGGAAATCTTGTGCATGAAAACGAGGTTCCTTTCTTAAAACGAAGTTCTGATATTGTAGTCTAGTATACCGTTTTTGAGAAGATTAATCAATCTGTTCAGAGAAAAGTTTTACAATTTATAAAAAAGCAGGTATAATGATAAAATTGATAGGTTTGTACTGTGGAGGAGATAGTGTGCTGAAAAAGATTTTGGAAAAGAAACAATTTCGTTTTACGATTCCCAAGGGATGGCTGTTGGGATATCTGATGCCAATAGCAGGATATGTGGTGTTTGAGACAACGACAGGAAATCTGCTTTCTATAAATTTCAGCAGAACACTGATTAACCTGATGTTTTATTATTTGCTATACGGTTTGGTGTTTTTATGTGTCAATCGTTTTCGGGCATCCATGATAGGAACAACTTGGGCATTATATTTGATTGCAGTTGTGGATTATTATGTTTTGCAGTTCAAAGGGAGCCCGTTTTTACTTCCGCAGGATATTTTTGCGTGGAGAACTGCGGCTGCGGTTTTGTCAAATTATAAAATAACTCTTTCTAAATCCGTATTGCTGGGAGCATTGCTTCTTTTATTTTTTACTTTTTTACTCTGGCACGTGCGGACAGATAAATTAAATTGGAAACGCAGAGGGATTTTTGCGGGAGTTTATTTGGTTGTGGGAGCCGCTTGGATGACAGCTTTTTACCGTTATGATGTCAAGCTTCCTCTGGCGGATATTGATGATGATATCTTTTGGTGGAGTCTGCAGGGAAGTTATCAGGACTTTGGTTATGCTACTTCGACGGCAATTTTACTGAAGTCAACGGTTTTTGAGAAACCGAAAGGGTATTCTGTTGCAGCAGTAGAGGAAGAAGGAAGGCAGATTGTCTATGAGCAGAAACCTATTTCAGAGACAACTCCAGAAAATATTATTGTAATTATGAATGAAAGTCTTGCTGATTTGCGGGTAATCAATGAGTTTGATACAAACAAAGAGTTTTTCCCATTTATTTATGGGCTGGAAGAGAATACTATCAGGAGTGAACTTTATGTTCAGGTGTTTGGGGGAGGAACCAGCAATACGGAGTATGAGGTTTTGACTGGAAACAGTATGAGCTTTCTTCCCTATGTAATCAGTGCTTATCAGCCTTATTGTAAAGAGAATGAATATGGATTGGCAAGTACGCTGAAAGCTCAGGGATATACAACAGTGGCAATGCACCCGAATAGTTCGAGCAACTGGAACCGGAAAACCGTATATGGTTATATGGGATTTGATGAATTTATATCGAATTCCGGATATCAGGATCCGGAGCGCCTGCGCAATTATGTCAGCGATAAGGGGAACTATGAACGCTTAATCCAGCGTTATGAGGAAAAGCAAAAGGGAGAAAAATTTTTTATTTTTAATGTAACCATGCAAAATCATGGGGGCTATGAGGAAGCTTTTGAGGAATTTCAGGAAGAGATACAGGTGACAGGGAATTTTGCCGGTTATCCTCAGACAGATCGTTTCCTGTCTCTGATGAAAAAATCGGATGAAGCGTTTCAATATCTTGTAGAGTATTTTTCTAAGGTTGAGGAGCCTACCATGATTGTTATGTTTGGAGATCATCAGCCAGCTGTGGAAACAGAATTCTACGAACAGCTTTATGGGAAACCATTAAAGGAACTTACGGCGGGTGAAGCAGACAAGCAATATGTGACTCCTCTGGTTTTATGGACCAACTATGACATAGAGGAAAGAGTTGTGGAAAAGCTCAGTGCAAATTATCTGGGGAGTTTGATTTTGGAATTTGCAAATTTGGAGCTGACTACGTATAATAAGTTTTTGCTGGCAGCCAGAGAAGAGGTTCCGGTTCTTGGAAAAAACGGATATTATCTGGCAGATGGTGGCTATGTTACATGGAGCAGTAAAAATGAGCATCCGGTTATTCTTGAAAAATATCGATTGTTTGAATATAACTATGTGGCGGATCGCAGTCACAGGCAGGATTCCTTGTTTATGGTGAGGTAAAGAAAATATGGTGGAGAGCAAAAAAAGACAGAGACGTAGAGGACAGAAAAGGTTTCATAAAAATAGTGTTTTTTCCAGGCACCTGTTTTTGATTGGAGTTTCTGTTTCGGCTTTTTTGATCACAGGTTTGGCATTGCTTTATCTATTCGTATTTTCCATCCGGGAAATAGAGGTTGTTGTTCCGGGCGGAGGAGAGGAAGGCTGTACATTTGTCCGGTATGAGGAAGACCTGACTGAAAAATTGGAGGTCTGTGTTACCACAAGCCATGGTTTGGCTTCCAAACAAGTAACGTATATGTCAGGACAGCCGGATTTGGTGGAAGTGACAGAAGACGGAATTTTGACAGCAAAAAATCCGGGAACAGCCATTATTACAGTAAAATCAAAATATAATCCGTGGGTAAAGACAGAATTTCCTGTGACCGTGATTCAGAAAGCAGTGGGAATGGAGATAGAAATGCCGTCTGAGATTCCGGTAAATGAATATTATTATTTGCTGCATACAGGGGACAAACCTGTGATGAAGCCCAAGCCTTTTCCGGAGAATGCTCTGGTGGAGAATCTGGTTTTTGAGAGTGAAAACCCGGAGATTGTTTCTGTGACAGAAGGAGGAGAGTTAGAAGTTCACAAAACAGGGATTACTGTGATTCATGTTTCCTGAACCGGCCCCTATACCGAAAAGGGAAAAACGGAAGATTTGGGAGAATTCATGGTGAATGTCTGCCGGGAAACGGATCACGACAGGCTCGCGGATCATGAACTAAAATGGTATGAGGAGACCTGCCTGGTGGCCCATGCTTTGGGAAATGCAGGGGAATATACGTATACGAATACAAAGGATGCTTTGGAAGAATCCATTGCAGAAGGGTACAAAGTTTTGGAAGTAGATCTGGGGATGACTGCAGATGAAGAAATTGTCTGCCGGCATACCTGGTATTCCGACGATTTTGATGTTTCATATGACGGCTCCATTCCGGCTCTGGTTTCGTTTGAGCAGGAAAAATATCACGGTGTTCTGACAACCTTAAGTGCAAGAGGACTGCTGGAGATATGGAGCAGTCATCCGGAACTTTATTTCATGCTGGACGTGAAACAAGATGAAAATACAAATTTTCTGGAAGTTTTGGAGAAGTTTACAGCTCTGGCAAAGGAGATGGATCAAGAGCAGCTTCTGGAACATATGATTGTACAGTTGTACGCGGTGGAAGATTATGATAGAATCAATGCTGTGTATCCGGTGAAAAACTGGCTGTTTACAATCTATCAGCTTTCGGATGAAGAAGGGGCGGAGGTGGAAGCTGCGGCTTTCGCGGCGGAAAAGGGTTTTGGGGTATTTACGGTTCCTGCATCCTGCCTTGGTAATAATTATTTTGTGGATTTGGCAGATGAATATGGATTAAACCTCTTTATTCATGTGGCAGATCGGGAAGAAGATGTCTGGAGGCTTTCCAGAAGAGGGATTTATGGATATTATTCTGATTTTCTAAAACCGAATGAAGCCAACAGAAACGGAGAAAACTAACCATGAATAAACTAATGTCGCAAATATTAAAATTCGGCGCTGTAGGCTTTCTGTGCTTTTTCATCGACTACGGCATTCTGGTAGCCCTGGTGGAACTGCTGGGAGTGGACAAGCTCATTGCCAGCGGCTGTTCCTTCACGGTTTCCGTGATTGTAAATTACATTTTAAGCATTACGGTGGTATTTGACGCGGACCGGGACGGAAATAAAGTGAAGCAGTTTATACTCTTTGTAATTTTAAGCCTGATCGGACTGGGGATCAACCAGCTGATTATGTGGAAAGGCGACGAGTGGCTGGGACAGTTTATGGGAAAATACCGGGACTTTGCCTATATGATTGTGAAGATCTTTGCCACAGCTGTGGTAATGGTATATAATTTCATTACCCGCAAGATGTTTATTGAGAAAAAGCCGCAGAAGCCGTAAGCATTAGCATCCAGAGGAGTGTAGCGTGTGAAAAAGAAAGGCATTCTGTTTTTGAATTTGATACTGCTGCTGGGCTGCCTGCTCTTTTTCGTTTTGAAACCGGTGCTGGCAGGACCCATCCGCTTAAGGATTGCCGGAGAGCAGGAGATAGAGAGCATTTTGGAAGCCCGGACGCAGGTTTTGGAGCCTTTTTTTACAGAGCTTGCTTTTTCCGGGGAAAAGCTTCCTTTTGACCGGAATACTTCTACCTTTTACCTTCCGCTTAATATGCAGACTTCGGCTTGGGAAACGGGTATCTTGACAAGTCTTTCGCCGGATGTGGAAATTTTCTTTGCTGAGGATTTTACGAAAGAAGATAAGCAGGGAGCCATAGGGGAGGGGAAAACCTTCCGGTTCTACGCAGTCCGGGGCGGGGAATACCAGGTATGCAGTCTGGCGGTAACAGGTCTTCCCATTATCTCCATTGAGACGGAGGAGACGGCAGACACGGAGGTATTCGGAGGCACAGTCTGCTTCTGGGACTGTGCGGATAAGAGGAACTGGGTTTCTTCCAATATTCTGGAGGCCCATATCCGGGGCAATACCAGCCGCACATATCCCAAGAAGGGTTACAGGCTCAGTTTGAAAACCCAGGATAAGAAGGGGAATATAGTTCCGGACAAGAAATCCCTCTTCGGTATGCGCAAAGATGACGAGTGGATTCTCAATGCCATGTACAGCGATGCCACAAAAATCCGGGATAAGCTGTCTCTGGATGTATGGAATGATTTCGGAGCTTCCGCAGAGGAATTTCCCAATGCGCGGTTCGGGACGGATTTGACATATGTAGAAGTGTTTTTTAACCAGGAATACTGGGGTCTCTACGGCCTGATGGAGCCGGTGGATTCCAAGCAGCTGGATTTGGGCCGGGAGGAAGAGGGGAAGCCGGCAGAATACTCCTACAAAGCCATTACCGCCCAGAGTATTCCTACCGGGGAGCTTGAGGAGGCGGAGATGTCCGGGGAGCAGCTGGCCGGATTTGAGCTGAAAGGCAGGTATGCTTCCATTGGCAGGGATACCTGGGAACCCTTGCTTTTATATTTAAAATTTCGGGATTTGGCAGATAATGAGACATTTGTGGAGGAGCTTCCGGATCTGGTGGATACGGAAGGGGCTCTCAACGTGTGGATTTACCTCCAGGCAGTGCTCGGCATTGACAACCGGGCAAAAAACATGTATTATGTGGCAAAAAGTACCGGAAGCGGACAAAAAATGTATTTTGTCCCCTGGGATATGGATATTACCTGGGGAGACTCTCTGTGGGAGGGAACCGGGGAAAATATTTGGGATGTGAAAATGAATACGGCTCTCTATTCCGAGCGTATCAACTGGACCCTGGGGGACCGGATGGTAGAGCTGGATGCGCTGGGGTCCAGGGATTATGTAAAAGAAACCTGGCGAAAACTCCGGGAGGGCCCTTTAGCGGACGATGCCCTTATGGGGAGAGTGGACGGTCTGGTCCATGAAATCCGTGATTCCGGAGCCCTGAGGCGCAACGAAGAGCGCTGGCCAGAGAGCAATTCGGAAGCAGATTATGTACTTTTTAAGCGGATGGCCCTCTACCGTATGAAGATTTTGGATTACTATTTTGACGGGAACCTGGAGGAATACTTGGGACTTGGGTATGAATAAA
>OFFT01001342.1_pt1 | contig 14982 bp, 13 predicted proteins | sample 1521581 | NCBI WGS metagenome assembly OFFT01 (sample SAMEA3504084, study PRJEB24116) | mouse gut metagenome | biome: mouse gut; feature: mouse-associated habitat; material: faeces | place: Denmark | collected 2011
GATGATAATTCTCCTGAATCCAGGAAATCAGGCCGTCAATTTTCAGTTTCCCCTTATTGGCACTGACAGCCGAGATGGAATTGCAGATATTTTGAACAAAGGGCAGAAGGAACTGGCCGAAATCGTGTACGTGGGTCAGATGTTCCGTCTGTCCTTTTGCGCACTCCAGAAGAGGTTTGCAGTCTGCCAGGACAACGGGCATTTCTCTTACAATGGAGGAGATGAGCTCCACAATCTGTTCTGTGATCTCCCGTACGTAGGCCACGGAAGTATAGGGATTTGCGTGAATAACGGAAAAATAAGAGTTCAGGAATGTGGAGGCCTCCTGGCCTTTGCCCAGGCGGACATAGCGGGCCAGGAGCTGCTGTTTGTGATAATCAAACTGAATCTCGGTCCGCTGGAATTCCTGATAGGAGTAGGGCGTGGAAATGTGGTTGTGGAGCTTGTGATTTAAAAGCTCCGCGGCTTCCTCATAGGAACGGTGCAGAAGTTCCCCGGAAGAAATCATGCTGCCGAAGGCAATTACCGGAGGACGCGCTTCCTCCCTGCCGGCGTATGCTTTCTGAAGGCATTCCCCCAGCTGGTTAAGGATGGGAAGATAGAGGCTTTCGGAGAGATTTTCGGCAATATTCAGAATGCCCAGGAGCGTGTCAGGCGTCTCCCATAGCCAGAAGGAGGGGAAGAATTCTCCGGCGGCCTCCCAGCAGAGTGCCAGGAGGCTGTCCTGCAGCCTGCGGCCTGCATCCTTGTGGAAAGAATTGGACAGCCGGGAGGAAGCCGGAAAATGGATCAGGGCCACAGCGGTGTGCCGCAGTTCCTTGTCCAGATCCAAAAAGGAAAGCAGGGGGGCCAGGTCCTCCGGTTCCGGCTTGTCGAGATAGCAGAGCCGGAGCAGCAGGGAGGCTTTCAGCTCGTTCCGGCTGGATTCCAGAATGGAAGAGAGGAGCTTTCGCTGGGCTTCTTTTTGCTTCAGACGGCGGAACAAAAAGACAAGAAGTATACCTGCAAGAAAGAGCAGGCTCAATACCAAGATAAAACAAATTTTCCAGAAATAAGGTTTCATAGGCTCCTCCAAGGTCTTACTATGTTCTATTTTAATCATAAAAATCACAAAAATGCAAGATTTGAGAATGAAATCCGAAAAAAACAACAAAAAAAGTGCGGGATTTGATCATAAAATCCGGGATTGATTCTGTACATGGGAATGGAAAAGGGCTAGTTTAAGGGCAGGCGGAACTGAAAACAGGTGCCGTTTGGAAAGGGGTTATGTATGAGAGCCTTTATGATTGAGGAAACAAAATTTGCAGATCTGATTGAAGCGGAGGAACCGCGGATTACCGGTCCGACGGAAGTAAAGGTAGAAGTAGAATCGGTAGGAATCTGCGGGACGGACATTAAGATTTATGAAGGGCATCACTCCCAGTCTCTGGGGCAGAAGCGGATTCCCGGACATGAATTTGCAGGTGTGGTCACGGAAGTAGGTAGCCGGGTCCGCAGCCTGAAAGTGGGCGACCGGGTGGTCCACGAGCCCATCTCCTACTGCGGAAGCTGTTATGCCTGCCGCAGAGGCGAGGGAAATGTGTGTGCCGATGTCCGTGTAACCGGCTGTAACTGCTCCGGGGGCATGGAAGAGTATTTTGTAGCGGAGGAGCGCCAGTGGCATAAGATTCCCGATTGGATTACCTGGAACCAGGCGGCGCTGATTGAACCTTATACCATTGCGGCGCAGGTATGTGCCCGGGCAGAACTGCAGCCGGAGGATACCATGCTGATTTACGGAGCAGGTCCCATCGGCTTGATGCTGGCAGATACGGCCCTGCACATGGGAGTCAGGGTCTTTATCAGTGAAATCAGTGAGGGGAGGCTGGCCCTTGCCGGAAAGATCGGCATCCCTCATGTGATTGATTCAGGAAAGCAGGATGTCCGGGGAGAAATGATGGAGCTGACCGGAGGGTACGGGCCCAACATTGTGGCAGACTGTGCCGGTGTGCCCAAGCTTGCGGAGGAAGGAATGGAGCTTCTCTCCCCCTGCGGAAGATTTGTGCCGGTGGCCGGGGTAAAATTTACCTTCGACGGCTATATGGCCATGCGCAGGCAGATTAAAATCGTGGCGTCCCGGCTCCAGATGCACCAATTTGTGCCGGTAATCGCCAGGTTCCGCCTGTACCAGGAGCATGCAGACGCCATGATTACAGACGTATTTGATTTTCAGGATACAAAAGAGGCTTTCCGTCTGGCGGCAGAGCGCAGGCCGGAGACAGGCAAGATCGTGCTGCGCTTTCACAAATATAACTAACAACAGCAGAAGCCGTTGAGAACCAAGAAGGAATTACGGACGTAGAATGCGGCCGAAAATCCTTCTCTAAAGAGCGCTGGAAGGGCGTATGCGGAACTAAAATAGGAGAACAAGAAATGACTAAGATTGCAATCGTATACACGTCCCTGGGGGGACTGATTCAAACCATGAAAAAAGAATTTGCCCGGGCCATGCCCGGCTGTACCTTGATAAACATTGCGGATGACAGCCTGATCCGGGAAGTTATGGAAGAGGGAGCTGTCACGGAAGGCGTGAGGGAGCGCATGATGCACTATTTCCAGGCGGCGGCTAACTGCAATCCCCAGGTGATTGTCAGCGCCTGTTCTTCTGTGGGAGAGGTGGCGGAAGAGGCAGATCAGAAATGGGGGATTCCTGTAGTCCGGATCGACCATGCCATGATTGAGAAAGCCTTAGAAGAGGGAAACCGGATCGGAGTTCTGGCTTCTCTGGGGACAACGATGGAACCCACGGTTTCCTATATCCGCCGCCTGGCCGCAGACCGGGGACGGGAAGTACAGGTGGTGGGAAAGGTGGCCGAAGGAGCCTACGAGGCAAACGCCAGAGGAGAGACGGCGGTTCACGACGCACGTATCGCCCAGGCGGCAAAAGAGATTCAGGCGGATGCGGACGTTATCATCCTGGCGCAGGGTTCCATGGCCAGGATGGAGGAGGAGCTGCGCCGGCAGACCGGCCTTCCGGTCTATTCCAGCCCGCGGCTCTGTGCAGAAGAGATTCAGGTTATGTGTGAGAAGGAGGGATAGGTATGGGACTGAGTGAGGAGAGAATCGAAAAGCTGGAAGGGCTCTGCAGGCAATTTCGAAAGGATGTGCTGACCATTCTGCATGAAGTACAGACCGGACATGCGGGCGGCTCCCTTTCGGAATGTGAGATATTGACGCTTTTGTATCTGGAATGCGCCAATATTTCCAAAGAAAACCAGAATCAGGAGGATCGGGACAGAATCGTACTTTCCAAAGGACATGGGGCGCCTATGCTGTACCGCTGTCTGGCAGAAAAAGGATTTTTCCCCAAGGAAGAGCTGCATACCCTGCGGCAGCCGGGCAGCCGCCTGCAGGGGCATCCCTGCTCGGCAAAGACACCGGGAGTGGAATTGTCTACAGGTCCCCTGGGAATCGGCCTGTCGGCATCGGTGGGTATGGCCTGTGCCAACCGCCTGCGGGGAAATGACGCCTATGTCTATACCGTACTGGGCGACGGGGAACTGAACGAGGGAACGGTCTGGGAGGCAGCCATGTCTGCGGCCAAGTTCCGCTGTGATCATTTGATTGCCATTGTGGACTGGAATAAGGTGCAGCTGGACGGGAAAGCAGAGGAAATTATGCCCATGGACTGCATGGAGGAGCGCTGGCAGGCCTTCGGCTGGAATGTATGGCGGTGTAATGGTCACAGCATACCGGAACTCTATGAGGCTGTCCAGGAGGCAAAAAACAAGAAAAACGGGAAGCCCTGCGTCATTCTTGCAGATACCGTGAAGGGAAAGGGAGTCTCCTTTATGGAGGGAACCAACGTTTATCACGGCAAAGCAATCTCCGACGAAGAGTATGCAGAGGCCATGAAAGAGCTGGGGGTGTAGGAAATGGGAAAAGCATTGCGGGATGTATACGGTGAAAGCCTTTTGAAATATGCAAAAGAGAATAAAAAGGTAGTGGCTCTGGATGCGGATCTGGCTAACTGCAGCAAGACCTGCATGATGGGAAAAGAGCTTCCGGAGCGGATGTTTGACGTGGGAATTGCAGAAAACCATATGATAGCCATGGGAGCAGGCTTTGCAAGCTGCGGGATGATTCCCTTCGTAAATACCTTTGCCACCCTGGCGGCGTCCATGTGCGCCCTTTCAGCCAAGGCTCTGATTGGATATTCCGGGCTCAATGTCCGCATTATGGGAGCCAACAACGGTTTGAGCGGCGGATATGACGGGGCAACCCACCATGCCCTGGACGATATGAGCGTTATGCGTGGGATACCGGGAATGCTGGTCATGTCTCCTTCCGATGGGGTGATGACGGACTGGATGGTGCGTACACTGGCGGAAGACTATGAAGGGCCTGCTTATGTAGGCATTCCCAGGAACGGCTACGAAAATCTCTATGAGGAGGGAGAAGATTTTGAGATCGGGAAGGCAAAGCAACTGACCGATGGGAAAGATGCCGCTGTATTTGCTTACGGCCTTTCTGTCTTCCGTGCCAAAAAGGCAGCTGAACAGCTGGCGGCCGAAGGAATCCATATCAGTGTGTACGATATGTTTACCCTGAAACCCTTTGACCGGGAGGCGGTACTTCGGGCGGCCCGGGAAACAGGCGCTATTGTGACCGTGGAGGAGCATTCCATTGTGGGAGGTCTTGGAACGGCAGTACTGGAGACGCTGGCGGAAGGCGGCGAGCAGGTGTCTGTGCGCCGCCTGGGAATCCAGGACTGCTATACCCACAGCGGGGCTTATGAAGATTTGGTAACGGAGTTTGGGATCGGAATTGCGTCCATCGCGGATGCAGTCAAGGAATTGCTCTAAAACTGCAAGTTCCCGGACAGTGCCGGAAGAATTGTCAGAACGGTGCCCAGAAGGAGTTACGGGCACAGTATTTTGTGACCGTAACTCCTTCTAAAATATGCGGGTATCGTTCTGACGGATGCAAAACTAGAATAGGAGGTTTACTTTTTATGGATAGAGAGATTCAGGAACTTTATAAAAAAAGCTATGAACTGCGCATTCATGCTGTTAAAATGGTATATCATGCCAAGACAGGCCATGCGGCGCCCAGCCTTTCCATGGCGGATCTGATAAGCGCCCTGTATTTTAAGATTCTGCGGGTGGATCCCTCAGAACCCCGCTGGAAGGACCGGGATCGGTTTGTACTCTCCAAAGGCCATGCCTGTCCCATCTACTACGCGGCGCTGGCGAAGCGGGGATTTTTCCCGGAGGAAGATTTGATGCAGTACCGGGCTTTAAACAGTAAGCTCCAGGGACATCCCGATATGCGCAAGTGCCCGGGAGTGGATATGACCACAGGTTCCCTGGGAAATGGAGCCTCAGCTTCCCTGGGGATGGCGCTGATAGGCCAGAAGGAGAAAAAGGACTATTATGTGTATGCCATCTGCGGCGACGGGGAGCTGCAGGAGGGAATTGTGTGGGAGAGCGCTTTGTATGCGGGAAATGCCCATGCGGACCATCTGATCTGGTTTGTGGATTATAATGGGCTTCAGTCCGGTGGCAGTGTCCGGGAAATCCAGAATTTGGAAGATTTGGAAGAGAAATTTAAAAGCTTTGGCTGGGATGTACAGACCATAGACGGTCACAATATGGAAGAGATTCTGGCAGCCGTGGAGACGGCGAAAGAACGGAAAGGAACACCCTCGGTGATTCTGGCAAAGACAACCAAGGGGAAAGGTGTGTCCTACATGGAAAACCAGTATCTGTGGCATATGAAAGCGCCCAATGAGGAACAGTATACACAGGCAATGAAAGAACTTTCAAAGGAGGTGGAGCGCTATGCGTAAAATGGTATCGACCCGTACGGGCTTTGGACAAGGACTGGTAGAGCTGGCGGCTAAGAGGAGCGAAGTAATGGCGACGTCCGCAGACACTTACCGTTCCTTTGCGCTGGGAGAATTTGTAGAAAAATACCCGGACCGCTATTATGAGTTCGGCATTGCGGAGCAGAATATGCTCACTGCCTCCGGGGCTATGGCGGCGGAGGGATACTGCATCTTTGCGGTGGGTTACAGCCCCTTTCTCTCCATGCGGGCTCTGGAGCAGATCCGCACCTTTGTGGCCTATCCGAATTTAAATGTGAAGGTAGTGGCAGGCCTGTCCGGGCTGTCCGGCGATACGGACGGTGTGACCCACCAGGGAACGGAAGACGTCGGCATCGTGCGCACCATTCCCAACATGACGCTTTTGTGTCCGGCAGACGCGGTGGCGGCCAGGGCCTTTGTCAAAATTGCGGCAGATGTTGAGGGGCCCGTCTACCTGCGCTTGGGGCGGGGATCTACGCCCGTTCTGTACGGAGAAGATCAGGAATTTACCTTCGGGAAAGCCATACGTGTCCGGGAGTACGGGAAAAAGGCAGTGGTGATTGCCTGCGGTTCCTGCGTATATGAGGCCGCAGCGGCGGCGGATGCCCTGAAAGAAAAAGGAACCGGCATTACAGTTCTGGATATGCACACCATCAAACCTCTGGATACTGAGAGCATTGCGCAGTGCTGCCAAGATGCAGACAGCGTGATTACGGTAGAGGACGGAACCATCTACGGCCTGGGAAGCGCTGTAGCAGAGGCGCTGCTGGAGCACCGGATTGTGCCGAAACATTTTAAACGCCTGGGCCTGACCACCTTCGGGACGGCCGGGACTTATCAGGAGCTGCTGCATTTCTATGGGCTGGATGCAGAAGGGATCGCGGCCGCAGTAGAAGAAAGCGCAAACTCATAAAACAGCAGAAGCCCGGACAAAGCCCAGAAGGATTTACGGACGCAGGAATCTGCGGGCGGAAATTCTTCTAATGAAGGGGCTTTGTATGGGCGTATGCGGAACTAAAAATAGGAGGCAGAGGTTATGTACACACTGGAACAGCTATACGGAATCCAAGACAACGTAATTGCCGTAACCGGCGCAGCCGGCGGCATCGGGCTGGAGCTGTGCCGGGCAATCCTGGATCTGGGAGGGAAAGGGGCAGCCGTGGTCCGAAGCGGGCGCAGCCGGGACAAGGTACTGGAAGCTCTTGGAGATGCGGGAGAGGAACGGCTTATGTGCTGTCTGGCGGACCTGACGGACGAGGAGGCAGTAAAAGGGGCCATGGAGCAGATTTACGGGAAATTCGGGACCATTGACGGCCTGGTCAATGCAGCAGGAATGAATATCATTGAGAGCCTGGATGAGATGTCCATGATTGATTTTCAGAAGGTGATGGATGCCAACTTTACAGCGGTCGTGCTCTGCTGCAAATATGCAGGACACTATATGCTTCAGGCAGGGAAGGGACGCATAGTAAACATTTCTTCCATGAGCACGGTGAAGGGAAAGGCTTTCTATACGGCCTACGCCTCCAGCAAAGCGGCGGTAGACAGCTTTACCAGAGCTCTGGCCATTGAGTGGGCCCGCCGGGGAATCAACGTTAACTCCATTGCACCCAGCATGATTGTCACGGATATCAACCGCAGGCAGATCGAAGAAAACCCGGACTCCTACCAAAAGCGGGTGGAGAGCATTCCCAGGGGATGCCCGGGGAGAACCGAGTGGCTGGTATCTCCGGTAATTATGCTGTTGTCTCCCGGATCCATTCACTTGACGGGGCAGACCATCTTTGTGGACGGTGGATGTACGGCCGGGGATACCTTTGTCATGGAAACCCGGCGGTTTGGAGCGTGAGGAGGTCCAGCCTCATTTGTCTCTCTGAATTAACGCAATCGATTCCAAAAAATTGCGAAAAAATGTGACATAACACTTGCAAAAAGTCAATCGTTGTTGTAAAAATATAAGAAACCGCTTTGTTTTTGGTTTGTTATTTGGGACAAAATGTAATATAATTAGGAAAAACGTCCCCACAGACAGAGAGGGAAGGAGTATTTTCCATGACGATTTACGATATTGCAGAGATTGCAGGTGTATCAGCCAGCACCGTGTCGCGGGTGATCAACAACAAGCCGGGAGTAGGCTTGGAGACACGTCAGAAAATTATGAAATTAATGGAAAATTACAACTATTCTCCCAATGCTATTGCCCGGGGACTGGTGAGCAGATCCTCCAAAACCATTGGGATTCTGGTAGCGGATATCCGAAATATCCATCACATCGACGGAGCGTATTATATTGAGCGGGAGCTGATTGCGCAAGGGTACTGCTGCATCATCCTCAATACGGGAAATGAGGACGCGGACAAGGTAAACGCCATTGAAATTCTCCACCGGCGCAGGGTGGAGGGAGTGGTAATGATGGGGTCCATTTTCCAGTGCAGAGAAGTGGAGGAAGCCGTTGCCAGGTGCATGAGCGACATTCCGGTAGCCATTGTAAACGGCTGGCTGGACCTGCCCAATGTGTACGGGATTCTGTCGGATGAAATGGGCGGCGTGGTCTCCTGCGTGGAGCACCTTATATCCAGAGGGCACAAAAAAGTAGCTTTTGTCTGCGACCAGCCTTCCAATCCCAGCAATACTTTAAAGGAGCGGGGATATTTTTCCTGCGCGGGAAAGCTGGGCATGGACTTGGAAGACTGGGGATACCGGACGGAAAATACCCTGGAAGGGGGCGAGGAAGCTACCAGGCAGATCTTAAAGGATCATCCTGATGTGGAGGGAATTGTGTATGCGGTGGATCTGCTGGCAGTGGGCGGTCTTCAGGTCCTTCACGAGCGTCAGATACCGGTTCCGGATCAGGTAGCCGTGGTGGGGATCAACGATTCCACGTATGCCCAGATTTGTACGCCCACATTAACTTCTCTGGACAATAAGCGCATGGACGCCAGTGTCATGGCTGCGCGCATTCTGGTGGATCATATATGCGGGAAAAAGACGGCCAACCGGGTCATGCTTCTGCCGGATCTGGTGATTCGGAAAAGCACTTGAAATTCAGAACCGATTGAGCATAGAAAAAGCAAAGTAAGAAGAGTGAAGATGGGAGGCTTGTGAGAAATCGATGCCGAAACCATGCTTCCTCTTCTTTTTTGGTATTTTCTCTTGTACAATATGCACAAAAATAAAGGTGAAAATTTGGGAATAAAATAGAAAAAACATATCGAACTTGCATTTTCCGACAAGGTTTGCTATATTGTCAATAACAGCTTTTTATTTTTTTGCAAATAGAGAAATCGATTGCGTAAATCAGGCGAAAATTCACCTGAAAAGAGAGATGAACAAGCTGTGTCATAGTCATTCGCTTTGGCGGAAATGATAAGAGAAAAGAGAGAAAGGAAGAAAAGGATTATGAAAAAGTTGACGTTATGGAAAAAAAACGTAGGACTGGCACTTTCCGCAGCGCTGGTTCTGTCTATGGCAGCCTGCGGCTCCAAGAAAGAAGAGACTCCGGCACCGGCTCCCGCAGAGACCCCGGCGGAGCAGGGCACAGAGGACCAGCAGCCGGAAGAAGCTCCTGCAGCAGAGGCAATTACCCTTCGCCTGGGCCATACCCAGTCTACAGAGCATTTGATCAATGCGTCTGCGGAGAAATTTGCAGCCATGGTGGATGAGAAGACAAACGGAGCAGTGAAGATTGACATTTATCCCGCAGAGACATTGGGGACCAACACGGAGCTTGCGGAAGCCTGCTCCAACGGAGACGTGGATTTCTATATCTCCGCAACCGGCCAGTATACGGCCCGCTATTCCCCCTTTACTATCGTGGAAGCGTTCTATATGTTCCGGGATCTGGATCATATGCTGAAATTCTATGAGAGCGAAGCGCATCAGAAATTGGTGGACGGCCTGGCAGAGGAGTGCAAGGTTCATATTCTGGCGGATCTGTACTACGGCGCACGCCAGATGACCACCTCCGGCAAGGCGCTTAATACGGCGGATGATCTGGAAGGCATGAAGATGCGTGCGGCAAATGAACCCCTGCCCATCGCTGCATTTACCCAGCTCGGCGCATCTCCCACCCCCATTGCATATAACGAGACTTACCTGGCGCTGCAGCAGCACACCGTAGACGGACAGGAGAACCCGCCTGCATCCATCAGCGCTATGAAGTTCTACGAGGTGCAGGATTACATGAACCTGACCTACCATCAGTTCCAGATGCTGAGCATCTTTATGAGCGACGCAGCTATGCAGAAGCTGTCCCAGGATCAGATTGATGTGATTTACGAGTGCGCGAAAGCCGTTGCCGAGGAGCACAATCCCCAGGCTATCGAGCAGGAGCAGGGCTTTATTGAAGAGATCGGCAAGAACTGTGAGCTGGTAGAGCCGGATATCGAGTCTTTCCGCACCAAGATTGCCCCCATGTACGATCAGTTTAAGGATCAGTGGATTGAGGGAATGTTCGAAGAAATTCAGGCGATGTAAAGCCAATACGGGCATACAGCCGGTTGTGATGCAAAGAGGCTGCCCGGGGAAAGCCGGACAGCCTCTTTTTTCGGAATGGCCGGGAAAGGAAAAGAGATGTTGCAAAAAATAGAACATATTGTATATCAGGTGCAGAGAATATTTTTTATTCTTGTGATGACCTTTATGCTGGTGGTGCTTTCGGCCCATGTGGTGATGCGTTTCGTGTTCAACAGCCCCATTATCTGGACGGACGAGGTAATCACTATGCTGCAGGGAACCCTTGCCTTTGCAGGCATCGGCTACTGCTTTCACAAGAACCAGCACACGGAATTGTCAATCGTATATGACCGGGTGCCGAAGCCGGTGCAGATTCTGTTTGATCTCATCACCAACGGCGTTATGCTTTTCTGCTGCGGCTATATGATCAAGTACAGCTGGGCCTTTACCCTGCAGAAGAATATTAAAATGAATACCATTCCCTGGATGAAGCAGAGTTGGATTTACTGTTTTATCACGATAGGGTTTATAGTGGCTTCCTGCTATATCGTTCTGCGGCTTGTCCGGGTGTTCCAAAGAATTATGGGAAAGGAAGAGGGGTGAGACTGTAATGGCATTGTTGTTTCTGTGTTTTTTTGGTTTTTTGATGATGCGCATGCCGGTGGGATTCTGCATGCTGTGCAGCTCTATTATCTACTCCCTGGCGTACGGGGAAAGCCTGAATATGATTATGTCCCGTGCAGTGCAGGGCTCCAGCGGATTCACCCTTCTGGCTTTAAGCTTTTTCATCCTGGCCGGAAATATTATGAACCGGGGCGGTGTGACAGATCGGATCTTTGGTTTTTGTAAAAAACTCATCGGCTGGATTCCCGGCGGTCTTGGCCACGCCAATGTGCTGGCATCCGTGATTTTTGCGGGCATGTCCGGTTCTGCCGTAGCGGACGCCGGAGGACTGGGAGCCATTGAGATCAAGGCTATGAAGGATGACGGGTATGACGAGGAATTTGCCGTGGCCGTCACAGGAGCTTCCTCCTGCATCGGGCCCATTATCCCGCCCACTATTTCCGGCGTGGTATACTGCGTGGCCAGCGGGGTTTCCGTGGGCAAAATGTTTATCGCGGGAGTGCTGCCCGGCTGCTGTCTGGCGCTTACGCAGATGATTTACATTTTCTCTGTGTCCAAGAAACGCAATTATCCCCGCCATGCCTTTGCAGGCTTCCGGGATCTGGGTAGCTCCTTTATAACCTCCTTCCCGGCTTTGCTGACGCCGGTGATTATCCTGGGAGGGATTATGACAGGAATCTGTACGCCTACGGAGGCGTCCGTGGTAGCCGTGCTCTATGCGCTTCTCCAGGGATTTTTGACCAGGGATTTGAAAATAAAGGATCTGCCGTCCATTATGGATGAGACTCTGACCAGCGCCATGAGCGTTCTGTTTATTGTCAGCAGCGCCAATGCTTTCGGCTACATTATCACAGCCCAGCAGATTCCTACCAAGCTGGCAAATGCCTTTTTGGGCGTTGTCACAAACAAGATTGTGGCCCTGCTGGTGATTAACATTTTCCTGCTTTTGGTGGGTATGGTGATGGAGAGCCTGGCGGCCCTGGTCATTCTGGTTCCCATCCTGATGCCGGTGGTTACTTCCTTTGGAATCGATCCCCTGCATTTCGGTGTAATCTGCATTTTGAATATTACCATCGGTATGCTGACGCCTCCGGTAGGCATGGTGCTCTTTACGCTGACAAATGTAAGCAGCCTGACTTTTGAAAAGATAACGAAGGCCATGCTTCCGCTGCTGGCAGTGAATATTATTGCGCTTCTGATTGTGACCTACTGCCCGCCGCTGACGACGTGGCTGCCGAACCTGTTAATGTAACCTAAAACAGCAAATTCCCGCATGGCGCCAGAAGGAGTTACGGACGCAAAGCGTCAGGAAATCCTTCTATAAGGAGAGCGCAGGGAGGGAATTTGCGGAACTGGAATAGGAGGAATTTGATGATGCTCCCTGTAGAACTGGATCCGGAAATCCGCGCAGGCGTATTTAAAACCTTGCCGCAGATGATGGAAATTCAAAATGAAGAACTGAGAGAAAAGGTAGCCGATGCGTGGGCGTTCTCCCTGCAGATCAACGGCTACAAGCACATCGAGGATATGCCTGGCTCCGGAATGCCGGAAGCCAGCAGCCTGGGCGATCAGAGCATGCACATCCGTGCGGTAGGCTACAATGCTGTAAGCCTGTATGAGAATCTCTGCAAAGCCTATGAGAGGGATATGGGACTTGACCGGGATATGCTGATTGCCTGTGCCCTTCTTCATGATGTGGGAAAGCCTTATGAGTACAATCCCGAGAACCGTGCCCGCTGGGCGGCTAACTACAAATTCACGGGAGCGCCCAACGCCCGTCATCCGGCTTACGGGACTTATATCGCCATTACCTGCGGCCTGCCGGAGGAAGTGGTGCATGTATGTGCCTGCCATTCCCCGGAGGGACGTTTCGTAACCCGCAGCGCCTATGCTACCCTGGTGCACTATGCGGATGACGGATCCTGGTTTTCCCTGGCAAGCATGTTTGACCTGAATATTCCCAAGCTGTAGGGTAAATAAGATGTATGGAGAGAGCAGATGAAAAAAATCGTATCATTCTTTGGTGATCAATCAGAGATTTTTTGTGAACTGAACCAGCGTGCGAAGGAGTACGCAGCGTCCCTTGATATGGAATACCGCTGGATTCCCCAGAACCCCTTTTCCCAGGAAGAGGTCATCCGGGAGCTTCAGAATGCGGACGCGGGCATTATTGATATTGAACCCTACGGCGAGCCTATTTTCAGCCAGGTGAAGGACAGTGCCAAGCTTCTGGTGCGCTTCGGCGTAGGCTTTGACAAGGTGGACTTAAAAGCCGCCAGCAGAAACGGCATTGCCGTGGCCCGGACTACCGGAGCCAATACGACAGGCGTGGCGGAGATGGCGCTGACCCTGATACTGGCCTGCAAGAGAAGGATTAACACCTACCAGGCCAGGACGAAATCCGGCCAATGGCTGAAAGATATCGGCCATGAGATCATCGGCGGCACCGTAGGAATCATCGGCTACGGCAGTATCGGGCGCCGCTTGGCAAGGCTTCTTAGCGGGTTTGACTGCCGGATTCTGGCCTACGATCCCTTCCCCAAGAAGGAAGTTATGGATGCAGACGGAGTGGAGCTGGTGACACTGGAGGAATTGTTCCGCCGGGCGGATGCCATCAGTATCCATGTTCCCTATACCAAAGAAACCCACCATATGGTGAACCGGGAGACCCTGGGAATGATGAAGCCCACGGCTGTAATTGTCAATACAGCCAGGGGAAATATCATTGACGAAGACGCTCTTTATGAGGCTTTGAAAGACGGACAGATTGCAGGAGCGGGCGTTGATGTGTTTGCGCAGGAGCCGCTGCCGGCGGATTCTCCCCTTCTGACCCTGGAGAATGCAGTGCTGACACCGCATGTATCCAGCCAGACGGTAGAATCCCTCTGGAATATCTATAAAATGGCCATTGATATCAGCGCGGATTTCTTTGCAGGAAAGGGATCGCCCCATATTTTGAACCCCGATTATGCGGACGGGAAGGAAAGCTGACAAGAAATAGTCGGGACAGGAGCAGCCGCCAGAGCAGGAACGGCCCGGGAAGCGGGTTGAGATTGTTCTGGCGGCTGCTGTTTTGTTTTCCGTTCAGATTAGGTGTTCATTTTCCGCAAAAAGTGTTAAAATAATATTATGACAATTCAGAACGGAATTTTTCGAAGCGCAAAAAGGAGGGTATATGAAGTATTATCTTGGATTGGACAACGGGGGTACAGCCACGAAGGCAGCGGTTTTCGACGAGAACGGCCGGGAAGTGGCAACGGCCGGAATGGATACGGCCATGCTGGTGCCAAAAGCCGGCTTTACGGAGCGGGATATGGATGAAATGTGGGAGGCCAACTGCCAGGTGATAAAGAGGGCTCTTGAGAAGGCAGGCGTGACGGGGGAGGAGATTGCCTGCGTGACCGTCTGCGGCCACGGCAAGGGCCTGTACCTCTGGGGCAAGGATAACCGGCCGGTCCGCAACGGCATTATTTCCACGGACAACCGGGCCTGGAGCTATCCGGTCAAGTGGAAAAAGGACGGAACGGAGGATAAGGTTTTCGAGCTTTCCTGCCAGCACATTTTGAGCAGCCAGCCGGTTTCCCTTCTGGCCTGGCTGAAGGACAAGGAGCCGGAGGCCCTGGAGAAATCCTGCAACCCCTATTTCATCAACTTGGGGATGCAGGTGGGGGGGAAGGCCCTGTGGTCCATGGCCTATGGCATGGGCTTTGGCTCCCCGGTCCGCCTGGCGGAGGGGGTGATAGCCGCGTCTGGGGAACTGCCGCCGGCGGAGACGCTGCGGGACGGGGCCCTGGCGAACCTTTCCTTCGGCCAGGGGGAGCTTACCGCCACCCCGGTCCAGGTGGCCCAGATGGTTGCCTCCATCGCCAACGGGGGGTATTCGGTCACCCCCACAGTCTACCTAGGGACTACCCAGGACGGCGGGAGCCTGGAGGAGCGTCGGGATGGAAACGGCCCCAGCCGCCGGATTATGTCCGAGAGAACGGCCGCCGCCCTGCGGGAAATGCTCATCGGGGTGGTGGAGCGGGGAAGCGGAACCCATGCCCGTCCCGACC
>OFFT01001345.1_pt1 | contig 14953 bp, 19 predicted proteins | sample 1521581 | NCBI WGS metagenome assembly OFFT01 (sample SAMEA3504084, study PRJEB24116) | mouse gut metagenome | biome: mouse gut; feature: mouse-associated habitat; material: faeces | place: Denmark | collected 2011
AGGCCATTATACCACAAATTTAAACATATGTCTAAATAAATTGGATTATACTAGGATATGCTATTGCAAAGAAGAAAAAAATAAGAATTTTTATTAATCAAAACCTAAAAAGCGTGAAAGAAGAGTTTAAAAGTTTCAGCTTGCTAACGCCGATTGGATATGTAGATTATGTTAATAGTAGTCAAATGCTTAATTCCTTGTATAAATTAGGAAATGATAATGAAATGGACATTTTAAGCAGTATAATATCGGGGATATCTGTAAGTAACTACAGTAACTTGTTATATATGAAGAGCTTTCAAGATACAAGTCCGTCAATATCGCTCACAAGGGCAATAGATGAGTTGAAACTTAAGTTAGTAGTAGACGATCCCAAAGAAGTTTCTGCACAAACTTTGGATTGGTATGTTACAAATTTGATTGCTTGTAATGGATATGTGGCCCATTTACAATCCACAAAATATAATGATGTCAAAGTTCATAATGCAAAAGTATCATTGATATCAGGAATTGCATTAGGGTTAAATATTCCTATGCTTATGTTAGTAGAGGAGCCATTTGAAGCACCGACTGACTATAAGGATATAATCTGTATATGCTCTTCAAAAGCTCTGTATAGATAAGATATTTCCAAATACTTTCAATCAAATATCCCCGTTCGGCATTTGTCAATTTTACTAATGTCTCTAAAACTCCTTCTATTTCATAACCTATTGGTTTAACAACGCACACATGACTATTTTTCCCATTATAAGCTTCTGCCAAACTATAAAGATTAGCTGTTTTTCCTGTACCTTTCCTTCCGATAAATATAGATAGATTACTATTCAAAGCCTCTTGAAAAGAGCTCGTTTCCACAAAATAATCTAATAACCTGTCTGCCGCATTTTCTGCCAAATTTTCTCCTAAATTAATATTTTGCAAGCCAGAAAGTGCTCTTATTTCTTGTTGGGTATGCTGTTGAAACTTATCTTCTGCTGTTATTTCATCATTATACTCTCTATACCAATTTTCAAAATGCTTAATACATTCATTTTTTACAGTTTCGGTTATAAGAGATTTTGCAAAAGAAAGCAATTGGAAAAAGCCTGTAAATTTATCCTTAATAATATTTTTGAGAGAAGATATATTTGCATTAATGGAACAATCTTTTCCCGAAAGAGATAAGCTTCAAATAAGCAGAATATCTTGGGATGACAAAGAAATATTGTTACGAGTAATAGAAGAAAGAATAAGAGGAGATGATAATATAGATGTATGGGCAAAATATTTTTGCAAAACTGTGAGCCAAGAGGATGTAAAAGATTTTATTACATCAAATATAATACCACGTCCTAGAGATATAATTACTTTGGCAAAGAAAGCCTTGGGAAATGCTGTTAGCCGGAAACATACTTTAATAGAAGAAAAAGATTTAATAGATGCGTTGACAGAATATTCCAAATTTGTTTTGGACACTTTGATAACAGAGCTCACGCCTATACACTCTGAAATTAGAAACTTTTTTATGAATTGTCTGGCGAGGACGAAATAATAAAACGTTCTGATTTAGAGACGGCAATGAAGAATGTCGGGATTGTTAACGTGAATGGAGACTACTTAATAGAGATGCTTTGTAAAATGTCTTTCTTGGGACAAGAAGTAAAACAAGACATCTTTGAGTTTTCTTATAATGAAGACCAATTTAGAAAATATGATGCTATTGCCAGAAAAAATATATCAAGAAATAACATTACAGATTGCAGATATAAAATACATAAGGCATTTCATGTTGAATTAATGATAGAAACTTAGGGGAGAAAAACCAATAGGTCAATCCATAGGTCAATTTCCCTTAATCCAATCCTGAAACCCTTGATTTTCCCGGCCAAACCGCCCCTGAAATGACGGACTCTGACTCCGTCATTTCAAGGTTCGAATCCTTGTAGCCCTGTTATACAGACCCCGGTGGAGAGATTCATCGGGGTTGTTTTTTTGCTGTAAAATCAAGGGTTTGCGGCGGTTTGGGCTGTAAATCATTCTATGGGCATGAAAAATGCCGTCAGTAACATTTTACTGGTTTTTCGGTAAAAATTCCACCTTTTGAGAATGGATAGGTCAATTCATAGGTCAATTTATACTGCCTGTCAAGGAAACTTGCAGTAACCTGCAATGAAAGACCGCCAGCCATATTATGCACGTCTGCGACGGGTTCGTAAATTCTGGCGGTCTTGAGTATAAAATGGCAGGGAGAGCCGGATGACAGCGGGATTCCTGATGTTTTTCAATAGTAGTTCCCTTAAATGGGCATTTATCTGTAAGGCAGACGGTTGATAAAGTCAACTATATCCTCTTTTTTGATTAGATACCGACCGTCAAGGACCAGGGCGCGCAACCGCCCGGATTGGATATGGTCTAATATCCGGTTCTTTCCCATGTGCAGCAATTCCTGTGCCTGTCTTCTTGTCAATAGATCCGGGTAGTCTTCTAACATTTCTTTTCGGTCTCCTTATGTATTTAGAAAATATTGGCCGTATTGGCCAGACTGGTTTGTGTCGGTTTGAGATTGGTTGTCTCGGGCTTCTGTAGCTGCCCTTTTCTGTTTTAGTTCCGGCTGAATTTTCCGGCCAGATAATCTTTGAAATCATCGGCCTTAATCTGCCATTTGCCGCCAATCTTCTGGGCAGGAAGCTGCCCGGACTGTATAAGCCTGTATGCGGTGGTCTTCCCTATATGCAGGATAGGGCAGATGTCTTCCAGTAATAAAAGTTCTTCATTCGTCATTTCAGTGGCTCCTTTCTTTTTATTTCAGTGTTTGAAGAAAATTAATATCTATTAATTTCATGCAAAACAGGGTAAGTAAATATGCTGATGGATGCTATTAAATATTATCAGCTATAAACAATAGAGTAAGATGACTGTATGCCAGTATGGCAGTGTGCAGCAAATTTGCAGGCTGAAAAATGTGTTACATAAAAAATTGCCAGAGATCCAGAGTTTATGAGGGGTTCAAGAGATTTTGGGCTAAAAAGCGGTTAATAATTGCGGTTCCTGCTAAAGGAAACCTGAAAGGAGTATCTGAATGAAAGAGTCAAAGGATAGTATCAATAGATGCAAAGAGGACAAAAACGATTGTAAGAACGAAGATCACAAGAACAAGAAGACTCAGCTAAATATCCGTATATCAAAGACTGAGAAGAGGAGGTTGAAAAGAAAGGCTATAAAGAATGGTTTAAATCTATCGGAATATATCAGGGCTATGTTATCTGGAGGAGACAGAAAACAGCAAGGTCCAGGGATGGTGAGCCAATGTGTTGTTATATGCCAGGATATATTGAATATCGTTCAGGAAAAGTATAGCTGTGAGGATAATAGTATGTTAGAGGAAAAGGTGGAAAAGCTATGGAAAATATTATCATAAAATTGGTAAAAGAACCTTATGGGAGAGACAAAGATATTCAGAATCTGTTCTGCTATATTGCAGGGGAATGTGATAGCAAGGAGGAGCATACACGTTATTGCTGCGGAGAAGGGGTACCTCTCGCACCGGGGAAGGCCGCCAGACGAATGATAAGCGTACAAAAATCATTCGGAAAAGCGAGAAGAAAATATGGGAAGAAGGCAAGCAGACGGATTTATCATTATATTGTATCCTTTCTGCTCTCTATGGATGATGCAAATTGTGTAAAGCTGGTGGCGATGGAGATAGCAGATATTTTTTCCGGACAGTACCAGGTTTATTATGGAATCCATGAGGATGAGGCGCATCTACATATCCATTATGCAATTAATGCGGTCAGCTATGTGGATGGAAAGAAGTGGCATAAGAGCAGGAAAGAAATTGAGAAGCTGGAAGCGCAGATGCGAGAAAGGGCAAAGGAAGTTTTGAGGCGCTAACGGATGCGCCTAAGAGGCATTTACAAGTTGGAGGATAAGGAAACTTTATCTAATTACATTGTAGTCTAAATAAATGTGGTGCCAGTATGGCGAGAGCGGTACCATGTTGGGTAAAAAGGAGTATAGGTTCTATTATTTCGTATTAATCGTATTATGTTGAAGATTACATATAAAAAGCTACAAATTAAGAAATGTCAAGAAATGCGTGAATCATTTGCAATATAGAATACCGCTGTTGCTGATTTAAGCATTTCCAGAGTTGAAATAACTCCTGCTGTTCTTCAGTTAGGGTATTTTCCAAAGGGTTCTCAGAAAAAAATTGGCATAAAGAGATACCAAAGCCTGCGCATATTCGTTCTATGGAGGAGACAGATGGAACCATATTCTTTCGATACCAGGTGGAAATTGTGGATTGGGCAATGTTTGAATTTTTTGCCAAGGTGTATTCGCTCCAGTTCCTTTTCTGGCGTTCATTCGTGATTTTTTGCAATACATCGAAATTAGATTTTTTGTGTTCCATTATAATACCTCCATATATCTATCGTTAAATTTATTTCGATTATATGAAGTAAAAGGATTGAAAAATACTTATAAATACCGTATAATTTATATTGTTATTTATTATTAATGAAATATTTACGAAGTGAGGTTCTTTTCTAAAAAATAAAACAAAAAAGGAGAAAATGATGGAAAGAAGACAGAAAGAAAATAAGCCCATTAAAAGCAAAGCGGTAGTTAAGACAATTGTTGGTCTGGTAGGGAGCATAGCAGTTGGCGCAATTGTATCTTGGGCGATGCCTAAAATGCAAAAGAAGATGGCAGATAAAATATATAAGAAGATGATGTAATTGCAAAATTGATTTACGAGAGGATAAAAAATATGGATATAAACCTTAATGACTTGATAGAGGGCTGCATGCAGACTATTGATAAAAAGATGAAAAATCTAAATAAACTGAATATTGTTGTAGTAGGAAAAACAGGGGTAGGAAAGAGTACACTGATAAATAATATTTTCAGAGAAAGATTAGTAGAGACAGGAACTGGGGCGCCCGTGACGGCTCACATGGTTAAAATAACCAAAGAAGATTTTCCGCTTACCATTTATGACACCAGAGGATTTGAATTAGGGCAAGACTCACAAAGAGAAATACGAAATGAATTACTGGAAAAAATCAAAGAGGGTTCCAGTTCGGGAGACATCAATAAGGCGATTCATTGTGTCTGGTATTGTGTTTCTGCAACTTCCAGCCGTTTTGAACCTCAGGAAATGGAATGGATTAAGGCGTTTACGGAAGAAAGTAGTATTTATCACATTCCGGTCATTGTTGTTCTTACACAGGCATATGGGAAAAAGGCTCAGGAAATGAAAAAATACATAGAGTCTCTAAATATGCATGTGATTCAGGTTGTGCCTGTATTGGCCGAAGATATGGAAATTAATGACGAATATTGCGTAAAAGCGTATGGATTAGATACATTAATCGAAATTATGCAAGAGGCACTGCCCAATGAGATGGTGGATACACTAATGAGTGTTCAGCAGGTCAATCTAAAGTTAAAGCAGAAAAGAGCCCAGGCTGCAGTGGCTGCTGGAGCAGTGGCAGCGGCTGCTGCAGGAGCTGCGCCTATTCCATTTGCGGATGCAGCAGTTTTAGTGCCTACTGAAATAACAATGCTGGCTTCTATCACAGCAATTTTTGGCTTTGACATTTCAAAGGCGGTTTTGACTACATTAATATCATCGATTGTTGGGACAAGCGGGGCAACATTTGCAGGAAAAGCAATCGTTTCAAATTTGTTTAAATTGATTCCTGGTCTTGGGACTCTCGCCGGGGGTGCAATTTCCGCGGCTACAGCATCAACTATGACAATAGCATTAGGAGAAGCATATATTGGAGTGATGACAGCAATGTTTAAAGGGGAAATAACTCCAAAAGATTTAGAGACGAAGCAGGGAAAGCAGAAAATAACTGACATGTTTAAAAAGGAACTAAAGCAAAAAAGATGAGGAAGCTTTGATGCGATAGGGATTAAGGGCATAGGTTCTTATGGTAACGTTTAGATGTAGCAGAAGTGCGTGCAATTAATCCACTGTTGTAGACTACTAATCCAAGGACAGTCTGCCTAATTAGGAGCTACCTATTTGTCAGGCGGCGATGATGTATTATTAAAAACTATTAGAAGCAGGAGTACTGCAATGATGAAAAGATGGTTCATAATGGTATTGCCGGTAATAATTGGAATAGGACTATTAACAGGATGTGGAAGCGGTGATATAGAGGACCAGGTTTATAATGTTGTACAATCAGAGGATACGCATATACTTGGCGTGAAAGATGGTATGCCAAACGCTTATCCGGGAAAGACTTACGGGGAAGCATTCGGAAATTTTTTTGGTTCGCCTACCTGGAAGTATTTTGTGGGAACAAAAGAAGGCGCAGATGAAGATGGGGATGGCAAACCAGATTATACGGAGGAAAATGTGGACATTGTCGAGTTCACAGGGTACTGTACATATCGAGACGTTGAAGTGAAAGCTTTGATACAGTTTACGTTAAGCAAAGAGAATGATACATTTGAAGCCACCTATCTTTCGTTCAATGATGTTCCCCAAAATATGTTTATGCTGGCCGCGCTGCTGGAAGCTGCTTTTACAGAAGGGGGTATAGATGGTACTGCGGGAAACAATTCTAATGAACCCATGCAGGAAAATGACTATGCTTTGCTGGATGAATTTATCTCATTAATCTGTTCCTACAGTGATCCTCCCGAGTTGGAGGGGGATGAATTGACGGAATATTTCAAGCGCGAGTTTGACAGCTGGCGGCGTGGGGAGGGGTATACAAACATCACGACAGACGCAAATGGGCATCTGGTTATGCCGAACCATGCTGCAGAGTATACCGGAACGTGGCAGGATACATACAGCCAGCGGTGCTATATGGAAATCGATTCATCTGATGGAATATACTATTACATAGACATAAATTGGGGAAGCAGCGCACAGGAAAATACACATTGGTCGTTATGGGGCATGTATGATGAAATAATGGGCGGTATCCATTACAGTGGAAGCAGAATAGAAGAATATTACCCTGAGGACGGAGAAATGCAGGAAACATATGTTTATTCTGACGGTGAAGGTTTGATATGGATAGGTGACGATGGTATGCTTTATTGGGATGATTATATTGAGCAGCAAGGGGCAGATTGTTCGTTTGAAAAATTGGAATATTAACCTGGAACATTTGCAATTAAGAAAAGGATGAATTTGTTGAAAGCTTCACTGGCGGAGCACTATATATCCTGAAGTCTGAATAAGGATATACATAAGACTGGAACTGTTGGCGGGACTGCCACATTATGGACTGGAATATAGATATGGCGAATGTATTTTTGAAAGTGCCATATTCTATATATCCATTCCTTAATGTGGCGGTCTCTTTTTGTATATGCGCCTGATGGCGCACATTTTCCACGAAATATAAACACATTTAAATCCGCGAATCTGTCCGATTCGCCAATATATTATTTCATTGCAACCAAATAACAAGCTTATATCTGCGAAAAACCAGTCGTAGATATAGCACAGAAAACAGGAGGTGCTTACAATGAGTACAGTATTCAAAATCTTGAAAGCCACAGCAACAGTAGCAGGGGTAGCGGCGGCCAAATTCATCATCTGGCTGGCAGGAAAACTGGAAAGGGGGAAATAAGCCATGGCTGCAAATGTGGAATCCATGTTCTACGTCAGGGAGAAGCCCTGGCACGGCCTCGGCACGATGGTAGCTGAGGCCCCGGATTCAGCCGCGGCGCTGCGCCTTGCGGGGCTGGACTGGAACGTAGTCCAGAAAGACATCATGACGGTGGACGGAAGCGGCGCCATCCCGGGGTTCAAGGCGAACGTGCGCGACACCGACGGGAGCGTCCTGGGGATAGTCACGGACAGGTACAGGGTGGTACAGAACGCGGAAGCGTTCTCCTTCACGGACGAGCTGCTGGGCGAGGGCGTCCGCTACGAGACCGCCGGGAGCCTCCAGGGCGGCAGGCGGACCTGGGTGCTGGCCAGGCTTCCCCACCAGTACATCATCAACGGCGAGGAGATCACGCCGTACCTCGTGTTCATGAACGCCCACGATGGTAGTGGCGCAATCAAGGCCACTATGACTCCTATACGGGTGGTATGCCAGAACACCCTGAACCTGGCGCTCTCCACGGCGAAGCGGAGCTGGAGCTTCAACCACACTGGCGACATCAGCGGCAAGCTGGACGAGGCGCGGGACACGCTCCTGTATGCCGGGCAGTATATGACGGAGTTAGGAAAGAATTTCGGGAAGCTGGGACAGATGAAGCTTTCGGACGGCAAGGTGACAGAGTTCGTCAGCGCCCTGATCCCCGATGTGGAGGACGGCAGCCCCCAGCAGAGGCGCAACATCCGGAAGATGAGGGAAGACCTGCGGGCGAGATACTATGACGCACCTGACCTGGCGGATGTCGGGAAGAACGGATACCGCTTCATCAATGCGGTCTCCGACTTCGCCACCCACGCGAAGCCGCTCCGGGAGCGCGCCAATTACAGGGAGACCCTGTTCGCCAGGACCGTGGATGGGAACCCACTGATCGACAGGGCGTACCAGATGGTGATGGCGGCTTGAACAGTCCATCAGGCATATCTGCTGTGGCGGGAAATGGCGGCTTTAAAGCCTTAAGGGAAGATGGATGTCCGGGAGCGTGAAAATCCTGGACATCCCATTTAGCCGTGATGATCAGAAATGAAAACAGCAAGCAGCGAAAGGAGAAATCTTATGTTCGAGAAGATACCATTATCGGGAGTCAGCAATATAGAATGGCTCCGTTTAAGAAAGTCAGGAATCGGAGGTTCTGATGCAGGGGCAATCTGCGGTGTCAATCCCTACAGCAGTGCAATGAAGGTATTCAGGGACAAGACCAGTGATGTGGTAGAGGAACTGGATAACGAAGCTATCCGTATCGGCCATGACCTGGAGGATTATGTGGCGCAGAGGTTCATGGAGGCCACCGGGCTGAAGGTGAGGAAGTCCAACTTCATGTACCGCAGCAAGGAGCATCCGTATATGATTGCAGATGTGGACCGTCTGGTCGTTGGCGAGGACGCAGGCCTGGAATGCAAGACGGCCAGTGTATACAGCGCAGACAAGTGGGAGGATGGGAACATCCCGCTCCATTATGTGATGCAGTGCTACCATTATATGGCGGTCACCGGAAAGCGCACATGGTATATCGCGGCAGTAATCTTAGGACGTGAGTTCACATACCGGAGGCTGGAGTGGGATGACGGGCTGATCGGCAAACTGACACAGATGGAGGAAGATTTCTGGGCCAACCATGTGATGAAGGGAGCCATTCCACCCCCGGATGGAAGTAAGGCATGTGATGAGGTACTGGCGCAGTATTTCCATACAGCAAGAAAAGAGAGCAGGATAGAACTTGTCGGGTTTGACGAGAAACTGAAGCGGCGTGAGGAGATTCTTGGCTCCATCTCCGCACTGCAGGAGGAACAGAAACAAATCGAACAGGAAGTGAAGCTCTTCATGGGGGACAACGAATCTGCGAGCAGCGAATGCTACCGTGTGTCATGGGGGAACGTGGACTCCACAAGGCTTGACACGAAGAGAATCAAGGAAGAGCGTCCGGAGATCTATTCGGATTATGCCAAGGTCTCCCATTCCAGGCGGTTTGAAGTGAAGGCGGCATAGGGGGCAGCGGTATGGACGTGAAAAGATTGAGGGAGCTGCTGGCCAAGAGGCTGTATCTTGAACTGCAGCTTTTCAAGGACACCAAGCTCGTGCAGGAAAAGGAAGATATCTTCAGGTCTTCCTATGAGATAGGGATCCATGTGAACCTATATGGGATTCTTACGGCATATGCCGACAGCTTACAGAAAGGCATCATACGCAGGCTCCTGAACCTGAAATCCGGGATTCTGGGATCACTTTACCGGGAATGGCTCACAAGGGAGGACTGTTTTTATGATGGACTGAGGCCATATGCCTGCAGGGAACTGCAGGCTGTCTCGGAGCTGGGCGGTCTGGACTGTAGAGAGGAGGATGTGGATGGAACAGGGCTTGATAAGGCTGCTTAGGGCAGAGGAGATTGAGTGCCGGATAGCCATGGTCAATGAAAAAGGGCTGAGCCTGCTGCTCTATAAAGATGCCAGGGTAGACCAGCGCATCCTTGACGAGACCTTCGGGGCATTTGGATGGAAACGGAGCCATCAGTGCATAGACGGGAACCTCTACTGTACGGTTGAGATCCTTGACAGGGAGTCCGGCGAATGGATATCCAAACAGGATGTGGGCACCACAGGATATACGGAGAAGGAGAAGTCCCAGGCATCGGACAGCTTCAAGAGGGCATGCTTCAACTGGGGGATTGGGCGTGAGCTGTATTCCGCACCGTTCATCTGGATTCCGGCAGCTAAGACAAGCATCCAGAAGAAAGGCGATAGATACCTCTCTAATGAGCGTTTCTCGGTGAGTGCAATCTCTTTCAATGGCAACAGGGAAATCGTCTCCCTGGAGATTACGGATTCCCATGGACAGGCAGTATATACCCTGGGACAGAGCAATGGCACCCATCAGGGAGACAGACAGCAGAAGTCCAACCGGAAAGATGGCGGGGCAGGTCAGGGGAAACATCAGGACAGGCCTTCCATCCAGGAGCAGCCACAGACAGGGGGACAGGAGATGAAACCCGGGGACGGACAGAAGGGAAAGGGCAATCCTGATTCCAGAAATGTAGGGGACAGGAAACATGGCATCAGCGGGCCACAGGAAATCGTACTGATGGCGGAACTGAACAGGACAGGCGTGGCACTGGAAGAGGTACTGGAACGTTATGGGATTGGGGACATCAGCCAGATGACGCCGATAATCTACAACAAGGCCACCGCCGCCTTGAAACAGACGAAGCCAAAGGGCAGGATGTCTGGAACGGCAGCATGAGATAGACGGCAATGCCGTTGGGACAATACAGGTACAGGGGGACAATGGAGGGCATCGCCACCATGGATCCCCCTGTTTTGATGTATATAAAGAAAGGAGAGGTACGGAATGGATATGGAAACTTTCGTAAGGGAGATATGTGCTGCAGTGGAGAAAGAGCTGGGCAGGGAGTTCCGGGCAGAGGTCAGGGAGGTAAGGAAGAACAACGGCGTCCTTCTGCATGGGCTGCTGGTCTCATCGGAAGGACCGGCGGTAGTCCCCACCATCTATCTGGAGAGGTTCCTGGAGGCTTATGTATCGGGAGCCGCCTTTGAGGAGGTCGTCCGCAAGGTGCTGTCGGTCTATGAGGAGTCAAATACAAAAGGATGCATCGACATGGACTTCTTCAGGTCGTTCGAGGACGTGCGGGACAGGATATGCTACCGTCTGGTTGGAATGAAAGGGAACGAGGCGCTGCTGGAGGAAATTCCCTACATCGGGTTCCTGAACCTGGCCATCTGTTTCTACTATGCCTACCATGGAGAGGAACTGGGCGATGGGACGGTTCTTATATATAACTCCCATATGGAGATGTGGGAGACCTGTACAGCGGAGCTGTTCAGCTTGGCGGGCCGCAACACCCGGAGGCTCTTCCAATGGGTATGTAGGGGGTTGGGAGAGGTGCTGCAGGAGATGGAGGGTTCGGGACATGGTGCCGATATGGAGGATCCTGTGGATGCGCCCTTCATGGACCTCCCCATGAAGGTGCTGACCAACAACAAGGGTATCCACGGGGCTGCCTGCATCCTGTATCCGGGGGTGCTGGATGGCGTGGCGCAGGAAATGGGAAACAACTTCTTCATCCTCCCCAGTTCCGTCCACGAGGTAATCCTTCTCCCGGATACGGGCAATGAGGACAGCGAAGACCTGAAGAAGATAATCAGTGCGGTGAACACCACACAGGTGGCTCCAGAGGAGGTGCTGTCAGATACCCTTTACCGCTATGACAGGGCAGACAAGAGGGTCGTGATGGTATAGGGGCCTGGGATGCCGTTGTGCTATATCTGCCAACACCGGTGCCGCGGCTGTGGGATAAAGGGCTGCCTGGAGATACGGATGGGAGAGGAGGGAGCTGTTGACATATGTGGTACACGGGACATGGTACACACAGGATACGGATGGGGCCGAAGTCCTCGAGGTATCTGAGGATATAGTGCCTTTCTAAAGGATTTGGACAGAATCGCGGACACGGAGGCCAGAGACTATGTGGAGATGCGCGGGCATCTTCGAGAGGAACGTGGAGACAGGCGCTATGAAGACGTGGATGGAGGGCGGAGGTATGCGGAGTTCTATATTTCGGAACATCAGCTTACGGTTTCAGAAATGGCGGCAGTGGAGCCCGGCAAAGAGAATCGGAAGAAGGATGGCATGCAGGAGGTGCGGCCGGAAAGGGACAAGTGGCTGCGGAAGGAATACCCGTACTACTGCCCAAAGTGTGATGAGGACATGTATTCCTTTAGATGCATGGAGCTGTGGCAGCCGGACGGCCAGGGAGATGCGCGGCTCAAAGCATTCAAGGGAGAGAGGAGAAGGACGATGAAGGATGGGAGTTTTGAGAACAATGGAGCCTGTGTGGCAGGAAGGATTATGCCGGGAGCCTGCTACAGCCATGAATTATATGGAGAGAGGTTCTACAGGGCGGATATCCTGACCTGCCGTACCAGCGGCGTCACGGATATGGTCCCCTTGATGGTATCTGAAAAGATTGCGGATATGGAAAAGGGCTATCAGGACGGCATGGTGGAGGTCACAGGACAGTTCCGTTCCTATAACAGGAAAGAGGACGGGAGGAGCCATCTGGAGCTTTCCGTATTCGTGCAGGGCATCCGGCATCTGGACGAAGGATATGCCGATTGCGAGGGCAACAACCGTATCTGCCTGAAAGGGCATCTCTGCAAGGCTCCGGTCTACCGGAAGACGCCGTTGGGGAGGGAGATCACGGATATCCTGCTGGCGGTGAACAGGCCATATGGCAAGTCCGACTATATCCCCTGCATCTGCTGGGGAAAGGACGCAGTGCTGGCATCCAGGCTGGATGTGGGCTCCGCAGTAGAGGTGATGGGGAGGATTCAGAGCCGGGAGTATAGGAAGAAGCTGTCGGAGACGGAAGAGGAGGTGCGGGTCGCATATGAGGTGTCCGTCTGCAGGATGGAGACGGGTGATGTGTAGAGAGGATAACGGGCGGGACCTATTGGTTCTGCTTTTTCTTTGTATGACGGGCATGCCCGTGTTCTGTGGTGAAAGTCCACTTAGGCGTAGCTACCGACGAACTTTATAGCGACTCCCAAGGTTTGTATCGTGAGGTGCAGGCGAGAAGAAGGGATAGCGAAATCGTAGCCCTACGAACAGAAACCTGATAATAAGGCGTATATGGCGGGTAAGCTGGCAAAGAGCAGCAAAGCCCAAAAGGTAGCCGTAACCTATGTACGTAAATCGGGAGGGTAGACGAGGAAAGAATACGGACTTACCCCGTGAGGTCTCGCGGACGCAGGTATTGGTTGAAATATCCCGCTTGCGGTTGAAAACGATTTATCGTGAGAAGTCAGCAGAAGCCATAGTAGGAAATCCCTGAAAACAGGGATAAGCCAAAGGGCTGAACAATGTAACCGTGTGATCAAATGTATGCTTCATGGAATACCTGACGGCAGGAAAGGCGAAACGTAAATGAGCAGATATTGCAACTACCTAGGGCAAATCCATGGAAACGGAAAGGAGAAAGCACACAAAGCAATGTCGGAACTGTTAGAAAAGATACTATCCAAAGACAACATGAACGCCGCTTACAAAAGGGTCTGCGCCAATAAAGGAGCAGGCGGAGTAGATGATGTGACGGTTGAAGAACTCGGAGATTACATCAAAGAGAATTGGGAAAGTATCAGGGAGCAAATCAGGCGGAGGGAATACAGACCCCAGCCAGTCAGGAGAGTAGAGATACCCAAGCCAAACGGAGGGGTGAGAAAACTTGGAATCCCAACCGTAATGGACAGGGTAATCCAGCAGGGCATAGTGCAGATAATAAACCCTATATGTGAGCCCTTGTTTTCGGAATGGAGCTATGGCTTTAGACCAAACAGAAACTGTGAAATGGCCGTCAGGCAATTACTTGTGTACCTGAATGAGGGATATGAGTGGATAGTGGATATCGACTTGGAGAGGTTTTTCGATAACGTACCACAGGACAGGCTTATGAGCCTTGTCCATGACATTATCAAAGACGGAGATACGGAATCCCTTATACGCAAATATTTGAAAGCAGGAGTCATGACACAGCAGGGATACGAAAAAAACAAACCTCGGAACACCACAGGGAGGCAATCTGTCACCGCTTCTGTCAAACATCATGCTGAACGAACTGGACAAGGAACTTGAAACAAGGAGTTTGCGGTTCACGAGATACGCCGACGACTGTGTAATAGCGGTCAGAAGTGAGTCAAGTGCAAAGCGAGTGATGCGGACAGTGGCAGACTGGATACAGCGGAAACTTGGTCTTAAGGTCAACATGGAGAAAACCCACATTGCGAGACCAATGAAACTGAAATATTTTGGCTTTGGGTTCTACAAGGACAGCAAGGCAAAAGAGTGGAAGTGCAGACCGCACCAGGAATCTGTAAAGAAACTCAAAGCCAGACTGAAAGAACTGACTGGCAGGAAAATGCCGGGAACAGTCACAGGCAAGATTGCGAAAATCAACCAGGTGACAAGAGGGTGGATAAATTACTACGCCCTTGGCTCCATGAAAACAGCAATGACAGAGATTGACGCACATTTAAGAACAAGGCTCAGAATCATTATCTGGAAGCAATGGAAAGTACCGAAGAAGCGACAGTGGGGATTGCAGAAGCTAGGGGTGGATAAAGACCTTGCACGGCGCACGGCGTACTGTGGAGACCGTTACTGTTGGGTTGCCACAAAGACGTGTGTGGTGAGGGCAATCTCCAAAGAAGTATTTACCAAGGCAGGGCTTGTAAGCTGTCTTAACTATTATAATGAGCGTCACGCTTTGAAGTTATGTTGAACCGCCGTATGCCGAACGGCATGTACGGTGGTGTGAG
>OFFT01001351.1_pt1 | contig 14901 bp, 11 predicted proteins | sample 1521581 | NCBI WGS metagenome assembly OFFT01 (sample SAMEA3504084, study PRJEB24116) | mouse gut metagenome | biome: mouse gut; feature: mouse-associated habitat; material: faeces | place: Denmark | collected 2011
AAGCCTGTAATCCTCCAGAAACAGCCACTGATTGCGGGTTTCCGGCACATCCCTAAGTCCAATCAGATTCTCGTAAAAATCGCCGATTCGAAATACCCCAACCCTCTTCTGGGCCTTTAACGTGGTGAAACGGGTGATTCCCATATAGGTGGAGGGCAATTCCTCGTAAGCTCTCTGCAGCGCTTCTCCGATTTCATCATACACGGAATCGGTAATCCACAGACAGAATCCAGGCCCGAAATCATGGTCCCTTGATACCTGGTCGTCGAATCCGAAGCATTCCGAGCCTTCCCCCACAAGCCCCACGGCTATGAGATGCTCATATTCGGGAAATTTCTGACGAATCATCGGTTTTCCGTATTCCTCGTAAAAGGCTTCACACAGCTCCAGTCCGTTCCGGAAAGCGCGTCCTTCCATGGGAAGCGCACGGAGCCTTGCCGTCACGGCGTTCAGATTCTGCAAAGTAAGCTCATACGCCTTGCTCTTTCCGACATTTTTTTCAATCTGCTCAAGAGCAAGCTGATAATAACGGGCGGATTCCTCCAGATTTCCCGCAAGATACTGCGCCTCTCCCATTGCGGAGAGCGCTCCGCTGTAATGATAATCCTTCTCCTCATCCATGTCCTTATTTTCACTCAGGAAGCAAATGTGTCCGTCCTCCTCATTCCTAATTCCCAGCGCTCCCCTGATTCATCAGCGCGTCCGCCAGCTGCTGGGCCGAGTTAAAGCCGTAGCGCTTGTGCCGGTTGTTCATCGCCGCCACCTCCACGATGGACGCCACCTCGATTCTGGCTTCCGCGTACATGGAAGCGATGGAAAGCGCCCTCTCCAGACAATCGCAGGCGCTTTCGTAGTCGCCCATTTCCTGAAATAAAAGACTCATATTGTTGTAAAGGCTGGCGTACCGGAAATCGTCCGGCGCAAGCTCCTTTTCATAAATCTTCTTAACTTCCTGATAATAAATCATGGATTCCTTCAAAAGCCCCGCCGCCCGGCAGGCATTTGCAATGTTCAGCAGCGTCGTCGCATAAGCCACCGTGCCTTTAAGGCCCGCCTGTTCAACCAGCATAAGAAGCTCTTTACAGCCGGCAATGGACTTTTCAAATTCACCGGTTTCCCGATAATGCCCTATGATTTCATTAAACAGCGTAATCATGGAGGCCGTATCGCCCTCCTTTGACGCCTCGTCTATTTTTCCCAGCAGAAAAGGTTCAACCTCTTCCACCTTATGCTGCACAAAAAGACCGTCCAGTTCTTCCAAAACCCTTTCAATATTCATAAGCATATACCTCCTGTTCCAGTTCCGCTTTTATTCATTATACTGCTTCTGTTATTTTTTTCAAGCATCACTCCCTGACGTCACAGGCATATTATATACTAAAAACAAAAAGGTATTTCATTATGTATTTTTCTATTGGCATTGTCATTTTCGCATTGCTTCTCGTTTTGATATTTTCCGCCAGCCGGAAACGCCAGGCCGTCAAAAAAGTCTGCTCCATGTCCTGCGCGGAAAAGGTTTCGCTGCTTGATTCCCTGATTGAGCCCTTTGGCTACTGCTATGATGAAAGACAGGACCTTATCTCCTCACGAAACGACGCATGGCAGCGTGAAATGGGCTACACCGCCCTGTTTGATTACGCGGCTTCCCGCTTCAATATGGTATTTGATTTTCTGCCGGTCTATTTCCCGTACCGCGGCAGGACCTGGCTTATTGAATTCTGGAAAGGCCAGTACGGTATCAACACCGGCGCCGAAGTGGGTATCTACCACGCGGACCGAATCCTTTCGGACAAAGAACTGGCAACCGCTTTATTCCAGGCCGTGGATGATAAAGATATGCTCCCGGTTTCCTTTAAGCTTCTTAAAAACGGGAAACCGCTGGCCTGCCTTTCCAAAAAGACCTGGTGGCTGACCGCCTTTTTTATGGGAATGTTCTCCAGACCTTGCGAACTGGAACTGATTGTCAGCATCCAGTTTCCTGACCATGAGATGCGATGCGGCTTTTTAAAAGCCTTATATCAGACTGAAATATCGGCTAATCTCGTCAGGGTCTGCGGAAATACCGTTTCCGTATCCTATTGCGACGCCAAAGAACGGCACTACGGCTTTTTTAGCCGCTTAAGCCGCAAATGGTCGCAGTTTACAAACCGGATTTTCTGCCGTATTTATTTGCATATCACACGTTATTTTACCTGTACAGTGGATAGGCTTCTCTATTTATACTACCTTCTGCCGTTTGCTTTCCGCAGGATGTTAAAACCCCGCAGATACTGCAAATGTAAAAAGTGCCGCAGGAAATAAACTTCCGTTAGGCAAAAAATCCGTAAACATTGTCTGAATAAAAAGGAGTATCCTATGAGCTATGATTCCCGCCTTTCACGCGCGTTTCAAAACGCGCCTGTTCTGCCCCTCAATATGCGCAGCCGTTATGTCCTTATCAGCGACTGCCACCGTGGCAGCGGAAATTCCAACGATAATTTTCTGAAAAACCAGAATCTTTATTTTACCGCGCTAAAGCATTATTATGAATGCGGTTTTACCTATATTGAACTGGGAGACGGGGATGAGCTCTGGGAAAACAGGAAAATGAGCCAGATTATTGAAATCCATAACAATGTATTCTGGCTCCTCTCCCTGTTCTTCAAAGCCGGCAGGCTGTATATGATGTATGGCAACCATGATATGGAAAAGAAAAAAACAGGCTATGGCGATAACTTCTGTGCTTCTTACTTTTGTACGGACGCCCAGTGCCATAGGCCACTTTTTCCCAATCTTAAGTTTCACGAGGGCATCATTCTGGAAAATGCAGGCCAAAATTTCAGGTTTTATCTCACCCACGGGCACCAGGCGGATTTTTTTAATTCCACCTGCTGGAAGCTGACAAGGTTTCTGGTCAGATATCTGTGGAAGCCTTTGGAGCATTTCGGCGTGCTGGACCCTACCAGCGCCGCCAAAAATTATAAACGGAAAGATAAAACCGAACAAAAGCTCAGTCATTATGCAAAGAACCACGACATTATGCTTGTTACCGGACATACCCACAGGCCAAGGCTGAATCCCGATGATTTATCTTACATAAATACCGGAAGCTGCGTCCATCCCCGCTGCGTTACCTGTATTGAGATTGCCTGCGGAAAAATCATACTGGTAAAATGGGCGCTTTCCACGAGGGCGGATGGGGCTCTTTATGTGGCCAGGTCGGTGCTTATGGAGAGAGAATTATATTCTTCTGCTTTCCGTTCATCCATGATTTAAGATTTTCAAATACGATGTCCGCCCTTAAATCCATGGACTCCTTTGTGGCAAATGCAGTATGAGGGGTAACCAACGTGTTTTTACAATGCAGCAGGCAATGCATTTTATCAATGGGAGGCTCTGACTCGAAAACATCAATACCGGCACCGCCTAAGTTTCCGTTGTTTAATGCTTCCGCCAGAGCTACTGAATCTACTACCTGTCCTCTGGACGTGTTAATTAAAATAGCATTCTTTTTCATAAGAGAAAGTCTTTCTCTGTTAATTAACCCTTTTGTTTCCTCTGTTAACGGGCAATGAAGTGTTACTATGTCTGATTTTTGAAGCAGCTCGTCCAACGAAACATAAGTAATAAAATCATTATACTGTTGTTCCATATTCTTTCTGTTTCCTAAAATCCGGCAGCCAAACGCTTTGCATAGCTCTGCTGTCCGCGTGCCAATCTTTCCCATACCTACTATACCCACCGTCTTTCCCCTCAGCTCCGTCCCTATAAGGCCGTCTTTTGTAGCGCCTTTCCTGCACTGCGTTTCCATCTCGCGCATGTTTCGCAGTAAGGACAGCATCATACCGATTGCCAGTTCTGCCACAGCCTGTGTTGAATAACCGGAAGCATTGCTAACAGCAACTCCGCATTCTCTTGCCGCTTTCAAATCGATATGGTCTACTCCCGTAAAAGCGACATCAATAAATTTTAAATTGGGACAACCCTTTATAACTTTTCCTGACAAAGGCATGTTGGCAACAATAATAACATCTGCATCCTTTGCCCTCTCCATTTGAATTTCCTCTGAATTATCTCTGTCATACAGACAAATCTCATGTCCTGCATCTTCCAGCGGCGTAATACATTCTTTCCATTTTATCTCGCTAATTCCCATAGATTCTAATACTACTATCTTCAAATTTCATTTTCTCCTTTTATAATGTAATTTTGTTTCCTGGGCAGAATAAGCGCTCCTGGCCATAATATCGAATTCTTTCTTTTCATACCTCACTTTTATTTTTCTTGTTTCAAAAGGCATAAGATTAAAATAATTATCCTCAAACACAAATCCCATTTCGTTACCATCATCGAGGCCGGAAAGTTCAATATTATGTGCAAACTTATCGGTTTTAATAATGATTTCATCTCCTTCCTGCTCCAGACAGATAACTGCATCAGGATAAGGAAGATTTCTTTCTATTTCAACAAAATCATAATTTCTGCACAAGATAATTCCATTCCTATCTTTTAAACACGCATATAATACACATGTTCTTAAAAACATGGGATATTCATCCAAATCCGTTAAAAATCTGCTGTCTTTTCCCGGGAGTTCAACTTCCATCTCCTTCTGATAAAGTATCCGGTTTTCTTCCATATTAAAAACGCAAACCGTTAATACTCCGCTTTGTGCCTCCCTTAAATCATTTACCCCCCATATTTCAATATGTTCCTCCATATTAAAAGAAATCTGTACTTTTTCAAATACTCTTTTTACTGCAAAATATGTCTGTCCCGGTTCCAGGTCATAATCTAAAAGCCCACAGTAAATCTGTGGCCATGTATCATTTAGTTTCCAAATCAGTTCTCCCTGACATTTTATTTTTTCCTCTTTGCCTTTTCCTCTCTTTATTCTTTCTCCATACCGTTTCATGGATAAGGCATGCGCTGCCTGGCACACGTATATAAGTTTTTCAGGCGTGTCCGCGTCATAAAATTCCTCAACAGGAGAACACCGATAAGATTCTGGTCCTCCGGTCAGCTTCATCCAAGCTGGAGGAAAGAGTTCATCCGAAAATCTGGTTCTTCTCGAAAGAAAACCTTCCGGCCAGAATTCGTTTGAATCAGGAATATACTTTTTCAGACTTCGATATACAGGTGGGGAAACTCTGGAATTTTCACTGAAAAACACCGGATATTTCTCATAGGGCACATACCATATATTATTCCATCCGTGCATATCTCCTTTTCTCGGGTCATTATAAAATTCTCCACCGCTGGGGGAATTCTCGTAATATAATAAATCAGGCGCCAGTTCTTTCAAGACATCGGAATACATATGAAAAATTTTTTCTCCTATATAGCGCTTGCCCGACTGTAACAATTCTGCTGTCATCTGACACTCATTTCCTCCGCACCACAAAAATACGGCTGCGTGATGGGAAAATTTTTCTACAAGATATCTTGCTTCTTTTTCATATAAAATCATAAATTCCTGGCTATCAGGGAACATTCCATAATTATGAAAAAATTCTGTCCATATCAAGATTCCCATTCTGTCTGCCATATCATAAACGTCTTCCGGAAAGGGCTCTCCACCGCCCCATAAACGCAGACAATTCATATTGGCTTCCACTGCAAGCCGTAATAATTTTTCGGTTCTTTCCTGATTGAAACAGTGTGTAATTCCATCAACCGGCACCAAATTTGCTCCCCACAGCCTTATCTTTTCTCCATTTATCCAAAACCGGAAGTTATCACCATACTGGATTTTTCGAAATCCCACTTTCTTTATCTGACTTTCGAGACATATTCCTTCCGTTTCCAAAGACACAATAACTGTATATAAAGGTTGTCCTCCATATCCAACCGGCCACCAAAGCTCAATATCCTCTACCATCCAGTTAAATTCTCCGGCGAATTTTCCAGATGCACTAAGCTCTTTTTTCTCCTGTCTTATCATTGTTCCATCAGGCGTTAAAAGACTCGCACATATCTGCCCGCATTTGTCAGCAAACCACTCCCCTTCCGTGTGAATCTTTATATCCGCCGTACGGTTTTTCCAGTTTACATCATTCTCGATACGAAACTGTTGAAGGCATCCTGTGCTGTACTCCAAAAGTTCCACAGAGTCAAAAACGCCTACAGGACAAAAATAGGGTTTAATTCCAAGAAAATCCGCATAGTCATGGGTTGCTTTCCGAATATAATGTGATTTCGGTATCACACCTTTCCATTCTTTGGGTTCTTCATAGTTTTCCAAATATGTAACCGGAGATTTAAAATAAAACAGCAGGCAATTATTTTCCTTTATTCTGTCTGTAATATCACACCGAAAAGGATAATACATATCCTTGTGCTCACCGATTTTTTCTCCATTAAGCCATATATCCACAACAGTATCAAGACCTTTGCATAAAAGAATGGTTTTGTCCTGCTCTTCTTCTTTCTGAAAATCGCATTGGTAAATCCAGTCTTTTTTACTAAATTCTATAGATTCTGTCCCATCATGTGTGATAACAGGATTTTCCATTTTGTTATTTGCAATCAATACTTCGTGAACCTGCCTGGGAAGTGTACAGGAGAACTTCTCTTCCGGTGCATCTGCGGCATATATAACTGCCTGACTGATTATGCGTCTGTTCATACTTCTCACCTCCTGTGATGCCGACTTGAATCTGGTAAGCCTATAGTATTTGTTTTTAGGGCATATACCGAAGTCTGCGCTGTTATAAATAAAGTATCCATATTTTTCCCGCCAAAACAAAGATTTGCCGCAATCTCGGGAAGCTGAATCCGTCCCAGTAGCTTTCCATCCGGATTTACCACACTGATTCCTCCCGGTCCTGTTATATACAGCCGCCCTTCTATGTCCACCTTCATTCCATCAGCAGCGCCTTCTCCCCAGCCGGTATCCAATCGGATAAGAATCCCTTTTTCCTTTATTCCGCCATCCTCTTTTACCTGAAACACACGAACCAGTTGTTCATTAGTATCATCAACATATAAAAGTTTCTCATCCGGCGAAAAGGCAAGGCCGTTTGGCCTGTTCATGTCTGTCAGCAGATGTACTTCTCCGTTTTTATCCACCCTATATACCCCGTTCTCTTTTATTTCCTTCTGATTTCCAATATCAGGGCTGTACGGGTCAGTAAAGTAAACCGCCCCATCCGATTTGACTATCACATCATTAGGACTGTTAAAGCATCGTCCGTTCCATTTATCTGCAATTATATCAATTTTTTTGTCCTTATTGATTTTGGTTATGCTCCTGCTTATGGATTCCGCGCACAAAATTTCTCCGCTTCGGGTAAATGCAAGCCCGCAGGCACTGTTTGAATCTCTTCTATAAACTTCAAGTCCTCTATCCTGATTCCATTGATAAATTAAATCAGGACGAAAATCGGTAAAATACAAAACCGCTTCTTCCATATCCCATATAGGTCCCTCTGACCAGAAAAAACCTGAGGCTATCTTTACCGGAATCTGTCCATCGCACACAACTTCTTCTAACTCTTTCTCATATTGAAGAATGTCAAACATAAACCACCTCCTACTTTTTCATCAGCTCTGTCCACCCGGAATATGCCTCCGGCGCGTCTCCGCCCGGTCCCGGGAAAATCTCATCCAGCCGTTTTAATGTAGATTCATCCAGTTTAATTTCTACTGCCCGTAGCATATGCTCCAAATCCCTTAAGCTTCCCGGTCCGATAACAGGTGCCGTAACAGCCGGATTATGTATCTCCCATGCCAACGCCACATTCGCTTCCTCTTCTCCTATATCCCGGCAAAGCTCTGAAAACGCCATAAGCTGTGAACGATATTTTTCAATTACATTCATCACCTCCACAGATTGTGGATTTTTATCTAATTGAAACATATTTACTCCCAAAAGTCCCCTTACCAATGGACTCCACAAAGTTATTCCGATTCCCTGGTCTGTCGCAGCCGGCAACAGTTCAAGTTCTGCGGTTCTGCATAGCAGATTATAACGATGCTGCTCATTTACAAGTCCCATAAAATGTCTGTTTCTTGCCGCCTCCTGCGCTTTCATAATATCCCATGCCGCAAAATTACTGGAGCCGATATAGTCGACCTTTCCGCTCCTCACAAGTCCCTCAAAAGCTTCCCACTGTTCTTCCCAGGGTGTTCGCCTGTCTACATGATGCATTTGATACAGCTCAATATGGTCTGTCTGTAACCGTCTCAGCGACCCTTCAAAATGTCTGCGGATTTTATAAAGAGAAAGATTTCTCGGCTTATTGGGTCCATCGTAAGGGTCATTTTCCATTTCCCTTTCTACCTTTGTTCCAAGAACAACCCTCTCCCTTCTCCCTCCTCCTTTTGCAAACCATCTTCCTATAATCTCCTCGGCCAGACCGGTATATCCGCCTTCGCCTACTTCTCCATATACATTTGCCGTATCAAAAAAATTAATTCCCGCATCCAGCGCTGCGTCCATTATTCTATGCGCTTCTTTTTCATCCACACATCCCCAGTTTCCACCGGAAGGTTTACCACTTCCAAAATTTCCTGTTCCCAGACAAAGTCTGCTTACTTTCATCCCGGTTCTTCCCAAATAACAGTATTCCATAGCGTTTCTCCTTTAACCTTTAATTGCTCCTACAACCATACCCTTAATCAAATATTTTGAACCAAATCCAAATAAAATCAGAATCGGCAATGTCGCCAGTGCAAGACTTAAGATTCTTGCCGCATAGTCTGTTCTGTGCATTTGTCCAATTAAACTGATGCTTAATGGTATTGTATATTTACTCTGGTCCATTAAAATAACCAGAGGGGTCAGATAATCATTCCATATCCATAAAAAAAACAGTAAAAACAAAGTAATGATTGCCGGTTTTATAATTGGCACTATTACCATAATAAGACTTCTCATAACACTACATCCATCCATAGTAGCCGCCTCTAACAGTTCATCCGGAACAGATGCCTCCATATACTGTTTCATCCAAAACACACCAAACCCGCTGGCCATCGGTGGGATTATAAGCGGCAGAAATGTATTATTCCATCCAAATGTACGCATTTCCATAAGAAATCCTACAAGTCCCACCTGTCCGGGAATCATCAGGGTAGCCAAAATAAACGCAAACAAGGTATTCTTAAATTTAAATTTCATCTTGGCAAATGCAAATCCTGTGAGTATGCTGATAACAAGGATTCCAAGAGTTGTTGTTATTGTCACAAATAAGCTGTTTTTATAATATTGAAGAAAATTCATACTCATAACCGTTCTTAAATTTTCCAACAGATAAGTTCCCGGCAGCATCTGCAGTCCTTTAAACAAATTTTCATTCTTGTGTGTTCCCATTATTAACATAATATAAAAGGGGAATAATGATATCACACTCATGCAAACCAGAAAAAAAATAACTAAAATTTTTGAAAAATTGAATTTATATCTCATGTTTCACCACCCCGATTTGTAATCTTCATAAATATGAATGAGAAAACTGCAATAATAAGAAACAGAATATATCCCATTGAGGACCCGTATGCAAATTCAAACCTGTTAAAAGCCGTATTATAAAAATACATTACAATAGTAAGAATTGAATTATCAGGACCGGCGCCCGGCAAATTGTTACCCTGAAATAAAAGCCTTGCTTCATCAAACAGCTTCCATCCTCCTATACTGCTCATTGTAACTACGAAAATTACGATTGGCCTTAACAGTGGAATCGTAATCGTCCGAAACGAATGGAACCATGAAGAGCCATCCACTTTTGCCGCCTCATATAACTCATTGGGAATCGTAGACAATCCTGTAAGAAACATTACCATCATATATCCGTACATACGCCATATAATTAAAACAATCACAACAGCTTTCGCTGTAACAGAAAACCCAAGCCAGTAAACCGGTTTTTCTATAATGCCTAAAGCCATCAATATCTGATTTACCGTTCCATTGTTATAATCAAACAATAACTGAAACAGCATGCCCATTGCCACAGGTGTTGTTATGTAAGGCAAAAAATTTAAAAGTTGAAATATCGGTCTCGTTTTACTGACAAAGTCCTTTAAAAATACTGCCATAAACATTCCCAGAAGCAATTCTATCGGCAAAGCTATCAGCATAAACAACAATGTATTCCAAATAGATTTAATGAAATTTTTATCCTGAAATAATCGAATATAATTATCCAATCCCACAAATGAGGATACACCTGAAATTCCCCAATCCGTAAAACTTACTCCCAGTGAATATAAAATTGGAAACAATGAAAATGTAAAATAGATGATAAAAAAGGGGGCAATCATCAAATATGGAACATATTTCTTTTTTGTCATAACATCTCTCCCTTTCCTTAATTTGAGTTAAAAATCCTGCGCGGTTTTATCCACGCAGGATTTATCCACGGTTATTATTTTGTTGATAAAGCCGGAACTTTACTCAGCACATCATCTTCTACAATTTTTACCAAATCCTCTTTTGCCATCTCGCCGGGTTCTGCTGCATTTAAAGTGGTAACTGCAAGCGAAATTGCGTCGGAAATTTCCGAATCATACTTATATACCTGACGACTGGCTGTAACACTGGGGGCTATGACTGAAGTAAAATATTTTAATGTATCCTGTCCTGCAAAATGCGGATTTTCCGCGCTGTAAAATTCTCCATCGTAGAGTTCTTTCAGTGGTACCGTATAATTATACGCATCTCTCCTGATTTCTCCGCCTTCCTTTGACAGATACAGCCATGACAAAAGCTCCCATGCCCCTTCTTTATTCTTTGCAGTCTTCGGAATTGACCAGCAGGTACCGCCATACCCATATCCACCTTCCGGAGGAACCATAAGTCCCCACGAATTTTTATTTTCAGGGTCGTTCATATCAATTACCCATCTTGGTCCCCAGTAAGCACAAGGAAGAAATATATGATTTTTTTCCGCAATAGAGGCATAATAAGATGGAGAGTTCATTTCCATTGTATCTACAATGCCTGAATCTTTCATCTGAATCAAAATATCAAATGAACCTCCTAAAGATTCGTCCAACTGCAGGATATCTCCTTCGGCAAACGGAATGTTGCTTTGTCCCTTTAATATAGTCATTGCATCATTCAGACTCGGAAGCATATAAACACTTCCACCACTCTTTTCTTTTACTTCCTTTCCTTTTTCTATAAAAACATTCCAGTCTGTAAACATTTGTTCCAATTCAGCCGGGTCGTCTGTTCCAAAATATTCTTTAGCCAAGTCTCTCTTATATGCTAATCCTGCCATAGACGGTCCGTCGTCCAGCCCAACAAATTCTCCTTTTTCATTTGTCCCCAGAGGAATCATTGAATCAAAAAGCAGGGATGTATCCATATTGTAAGGAGCATCTGTCAAAACCTCCCAACAATCAAGTGCAAGCATCTTGCCTCGTACTCCCATTTCTATCCACACAATATCCGGCATGTCTGCTCCTGAGGCCAGCGCAGTCTGAATACGGACAGGCATGTCCTTTGATTCCACCATTGTCATTTCTACTTTAATACCTGTTAATTCTTCAAATCTCTCAAACTCTTCTTTCTGCTGTTCATAAGTTTCCCATCCCCATATATTAATTACTTTGCTTCCGCCATCAACTGCAGAAACTTCTTCTGTATCCGCTTTTGACGGTTCTGCCGGTTGCTCCGCTTCCGCAGACGACTTTGTTTCTTCTTTATTATTGTTATTTTTCACGCCGCAGCCTGCCATCATTATCAGCATTACCCCTGCTAATAGTATACTCAATAGCTTTTTCTTCATAAAATATTATACCTCCTGTATCATTCTGTTTCGGAATTTTTGAAACCAAATGCATTTCTTCCATCTCCATCAGGTATCGCTTCTCTCTCCCCTCCTCTCGTTATGATTTTTATTCTGGTTTCTTTATTTTTCCTGTGTTGAATACAGTATAGCAATCGCAATAATCCTAAAACAGAATGTAAGTTTAGATAATTTGCCAAAATTATAGTTTCTCTTTGTCATAGGGAATTTTAAATAAAGTTCTGCATCCTTTTCCCTCGTCGCTGTTAATTTTCATCCCGCATTCATTTCCATAAATCAGCATCAGTCTTAGATTTACATTTTGAAGCCCTATACTGTTTCTCCCTTCCAACTTTTTACTTTCAATTTTTTTCCGGATTTCCTGAAGTCTCTCTGCTTTGAATCCCTGTCCGTTGTCCTTTACGCAAACGTATATCCAACTCTCTTTTCTTTTTATGGTAATCCCAATTTTTCCTTTCCTGCCAGTTGGAAAAATACCATGCAGCATACTGTTCTCCACTATAGGATACAGCAGCATTCTGTTTATTTTAAAATCCATTAATTCTTCATCTACTTCCCAGTTTACCTCTACTATGTTATCGTAACGATAACGGCTAATCAGCATATAACTTTCAATATATTTCATTTCTTCCAAAATTGTTGCTTCGGCCATATGGTCCAGATTAATTGTCACCTGAATGATATTGATAAACGCTCTGGTTACATCTATGATACTCTGGGCCTTCACCTTTTGGGCCTGATAAATGATTACATTTAATGTATTGCAGATAAAATGGGGATTTATTTGTGCCATAAACAATTTCATTCTCAATTCATTTTCCTGCTTTTCGCTTTCGACAGAGTCCTGCAAAAGTTTCCGGATATCTGATACCATAAGATTAAAGGTATCCGCCATAACAGTTAATTCGTCTTTCGTTCGGATTTCAATTCTCGTCTCAAGTTTACCATTGGATACCTCCTGCATTCCCTGTATAATCGCTTTCATTGGCTTTGTGGTTTTATAGATAACAGGAGTAAATATTAAAATTGATATCAACAGGCACCCTGTAATTAAAATCCCCAGCACTTTTCTGACAGGATTTAAGTTATGCGATATTTCTTCTTTATTCAGTATTCCATATAATTTCCATCCCTGTTCCCGGATAGGCTGCACCATAAAATATCTTTGTCCGCTCTTTACCCAGCTCCTTCCCTCTTCTATCATCTTCTGACAAAGCTCCGCTTCCTTTTCCGCCTCCTCCTTTCCGCCTTCCGTAAAAGTCATAAGCTGATTATCCTGATTAGTCAACAAAACAGTTGCATACCGTCCTGTTTTAAACATGGTTGTTGATATAAAAAAATCGTAATCTAAGACAAGCACAAGCTTCCCAAGAATATTTTTGCTGTTATTTATATCCATAATATCTATAATGTAGTGAAAATTTCTCACCGGATATTCTCCGCGAAGATTTGATTCCGGTTCAATTACTGTAGAAAAGCCCCGGCGTAGATTTCTTTTCAGATATGCCTGATACCATTCTTCTTCCGTTTTGTTCTTTTTTCCGATATCTCCTATAATTTCCTGTTCATCCTTTACTATATACATATCTACAATTGCGGAAGACCGCAAGGCAACATAATACTTTAGTTGTTTTCTCAATTCACGAAGGGTTTTGAAGTATTTAACGCCCTCCGCTTCATCCAGGTCTTTTAACATTTTCTGCAGCGATTCACTTGTTATCATATGGATAGAAAAATTTTCAATATCCCTGACATAGGAGTGTATATTTTCCGCCGTAACCTGTATATCAGAGAAAACCTTTTCAAACTCCTGTTCTTCCAGCTTATCTACTGTATATGCTGATAAGCACATACCACTTACCACCGCTGTCACGATAACCGCAAACCAGACAATCACAAGCAGCTTCAGATTAAATATCGGTATCATTCCTTTCCGTTCATAGTTCATATATACCTCTCCTTCAGTTTTTGTATTTCCCCGGTGCTTCCCCTGTCACTTTCTTGAAAGTATTGCTGAAATGCTGTACGGTTTGAAATCCCATTATTTCAGCCACTTCGTAAATTTTATATTGTCCCTGCTTAAGAAGTTCCTCCGATTTCTCTATTTTTTTCTGATTTACATAATTCTTGAAATTCAATCCCACTTCCTTTTTAAATACCTGTCCTAGATAGGCAGAATTAATTCCTGCAGCCTCTGCGGCTTCTGCCAAACTTATACTTTCTTTAATATGCTCTTCTATATATTTCATAACCTGAATTGTTTTAGGGGAATACTGATAATTAACATTCACAAATTTTTCTTCCAGCATTTCCCTGAACGTATCGTATACCATTCTGATATTGCTGCATTTTTCTAATAGTAGATAGCATTCCGAAATAGAAATATTGAGATTTTGGTACAAGATTCCTACAATTCTTTCAATATCTTCCCTGAAATATTCCTGCGAGGATAATGCAACATGAATGTCAAGCAACAGTTCCGATAACTGACTTTTTGCCGTTTTGCCTTCCCATTTCTTAACGGCAATTTCAAACGCTTTCAATTTTTTTTCACGGAGTTTTCCCGCATCGTCTTTTATCAGCGCTGTACGTCCCAAAAAGAAAAGGCGATTTCCTGGTTTAAAAAAACGTACTCCTAAAATTCTGTCCGTTTCTTTGTATAGTTCCCCCAGAGTGTTCATTTCTGGCATCGGACTGCTGACCCCTGTGTATATGGTTGTATTTAATTTATTCTGAACCTGAAAATTCATCTCGGTACAGAAGTTCAATATTCTTTCATTCTTAATATTATTTCCTATAAATGCTTCCGAATGAAACAAAACAACCATCTTCTGATTCCAGACAGACAAAATTTCTCCCCGTCCCTTCCCGATGTTTTCCACCATATCTATCCAGTCTGCTTCCGCTCCCTGATACTGTTCTTTTATCAGATTCCTCTCAAAATGAATAACCAGAAGCGTTGTCCCGTGATTATAAAAAGAAAGACGATACCTTGCAAATAAATCTTTCAAATTGGCATTACATTCCCGTCCTTCTTCCAGCAATTCCCTGAATACTTCCCACTTTTCTTTTTCTTTTGCCGCCTTTCTAATGTCTAAAATCTCTCGCATCTTTTTTAGCTGTTGAACTAAAGTTTCCTCATACAGCTCGTGTTTTAACA
>OFFT01001353.1_pt1 | contig 14899 bp, 11 predicted proteins | sample 1521581 | NCBI WGS metagenome assembly OFFT01 (sample SAMEA3504084, study PRJEB24116) | mouse gut metagenome | biome: mouse gut; feature: mouse-associated habitat; material: faeces | place: Denmark | collected 2011
GGCTGGCGGGAAACCAGAAAGTTCCCTGCGCGCTGGGTAAGCTGTGCGAAGTTGACCACATAATCCTGGGAGCCGCCTGCATAAGTATATATAGTGGATTCACTTCCCATAAAGCCAATGTCGGCTTCGCCGGTAAGCACAGCAGTCATGGTCTTGTCAGCGCCGAAACCGGTGACAAGGGTCAGGTCAATGCCTTCTTCTTTAAAATAGCCCTCTTCAATCGCTACATACATAGGGGCGTAAAAGATGGAATGGGCCACTTCGTTTAAAGTCACCTTTTGTGAAGAAGAGGCGGAAGTGGCTTTGGGGGATCCGCCTTCCTTTTTTCCGCATCCTGCAAGTGTACAGGCAAGAAGCAGCATGGCAAGAAGAAGTGCTGCCGCTTTTCTGGTGTGGGGGAAAATGGGAATTCTTTTCATAATAACCTCCTGACCGTTTTCTGATTTGCCTACTCTTATCTTATACTGTTCTGGCAAAAAGTCAAGAGAAGCAAATTGTCGGAAATGGTTGAAACATGCGGCGAAAAAAGCCCTTTGGGCACTTCACAGACAGGACAGGAATATTTATAATAAAATATGAAAAGGAGGGACATGCTTATGGAAGAATTGATGAAATTCTGGCAGAATTATAATGGAATTCTGACACAGGCGGCCATTGTCTTTGCAGGAATGCTGCTTTTACTGCTTCTTGCAGGGATTTTACGACAGATAAAAAAGCTGAATAAAAGCCTTGGAAATATTACAGGAAAAATACAGGCTTATTTTGATGTGATACTGAGAGAAGAAGAGGAATATGAGGAAGAGATAAAACCGGGTCCGGAACCGGTACAGGTACATACCAAAGAGCAGGAAAGAACAAAAATGTCCGAGGAGCAGGAAAAGAAGAGGAGGGAGGATGAAAAAATATTTAATGCAGTGCTGCAGGAATACTTTTCCTGAAAGGTCTTTTCTGTTTGACGAAGCAGAGCATATTTGTTACAATATTGTGGTAGATGTTGGCAGATATTATGACCTTCGGGCAGTATGAGATGACAACACAACGAATGGATTCTTTTCGAAATGGATGAAAAACAAAGGAGTGGAAATCATGGAAAAAGTATCATTTGATTATGGAAAAGCTGCAGGATTTATCAGCCAGGAAGAAGTTACTTATATGACAAAACTGACAGAGGATGCCAGAGAACTGCTGGTTTCCAAAACCGGAGCAGGAAATGACTTTCTGGGATGGCTGGATTTGCCGGTAGAATATGATAAGGAAGAGTTTGACAGGATTAAAAAAGCAGCGGCGAAAATTCAGGGTGATTCAGAAGTGCTTGTTGTGATTGGAATCGGCGGTTCCTATCTTGGGGCGAGAGCCGCAATTGAGTTCTTAGGACATTCCTTTGCAAATGTGGTTTCCAAAGACGTCAGAAAATCTCCGGAGATCTATTTCGTAGGAAACAGCATCAGCAGCACATATCTTGCCGGACTGATTGAAGTAATCGGTGACCGTGATTTCTCAGTTAATATTATTTCCAAGTCGGGAACCACTACGGAGCCGGCCATTGCATTCCGGGTATTTAAGGAAATGCTGGAAAAGAAATATGGCAAAGAAGGCGCGGCAAAGCGTATCTATGCCACAACAGATAAAGAAAGAGGGGCGTTAAAGGGCCTTGCCACAGAAGAAGGATACGAGAGCTTTGTGGTACCGGATGATGTAGGCGGACGTTTTTCCGTACTGACAGCAGTTGGCCTCCTTCCCATTGCAGTCAGCGGCGCTGACATTGACAAACTGATGGAAGGTGCAGCGAAAGGGCGCGACATGGCTTTGAATCAGCCTTTTGCTGAAAATGACGCCATGCAGTATGCGGCAGTGCGCAATATCCTGCTGAGAAAAGGCAAAGCAGTGGAGGTACTTGCCAATTATGAACCGGCACTTCATTATGTTTCAGAATGGTGGAAACAGCTTTACGGAGAAAGCGAAGGAAAGGATCAGAAGGGTATCTTCCCGGCATCCGTGGATTTGACCACAGACCTCCATTCTATGGGACAGTTTATTCAGGACGGTGCCAGAATTATGTTTGAAACTGTAATGAATGTGGAAAAAGCCCGCAGCACCGTGAAGATCAATGAGGAACCGGTGGACCTGGACGGCCTGAACTATCTTGCAGGCAAAGATATGGATTTTGTCAATAAGAGCGCCATGAATGGAACTATTCTGGCTCATACAGACGGAAATGTACCTAATCTGGTAATCAATATTCCGGAGCAGAACGAATTTTATCTGGGCGAACTGTTCTATTTCTATGAGTTTGCCTGTGGTCTGAGCGGATATCTGCTGGGTGTGAATCCCTTTAACCAGCCTGGTGTGGAAAGCTATAAACGCAATATGTTTGCATTGCTGGGCAAGCCGGGATATGAGGCGCAGAGAGAAGAACTGCTTAAGAGACTGTAGAACGGTAACAATAGATGGAGGCAAAGGGCAGATGGCGTAGAGTGATTGGGTGCTGTCTGCCCTTTGCAGTTTTTTATGTTCATATTGGAAAATTTTACTGGGGAATTTTCATATTCAGGGAGAAGATTATGGGATATCGTATGCTGATAGCTGATGATGAGAAAATGATCATTCAACTGATACGTCAGCTCGGGCATTGGGAGGAATTGGGTATCGAGATCATTGACGAATGCTATGACGGAGAGGATGCACTGGAGAGTATTCTGACAAAGCGGCCGGATTTCGTGTTATCTGATATTCAGATGCCGGTCTATGACGGAATTCAGCTGATCGAGAAGGTAAGAGAGCACGATCTGGATGTGTTGTTTATTCTGCTGTCTGGTTATCGTTATTTTGAATATGCCAGAAGTGCGATTAAGCTGAATGTTGTAGATTATCTTTTGAAACCGGTAGACGAGGAACAGTTAAATGAAATATTGGAAAAGGTATGCAGAGCGGTCGATGAAAAAAGAAGGCAGAATGCAGATCAGGAATCGTTGTTGAGCTATCGGACCGCGGATGAAAATTCCAGAAGAAAAGAATTCTGGGAAATTATATTAAATACGGACAAAAAAGAAGGCGGGAAATTTCTTACAAGAGACAGGATTCTTGAACGGTTTCAGATAGATTTTCATGAAAAATGGTTTCAGGTCGTGTATGTGGACACAAATCTGGCCGGTATACTTGGTACAGACCACTCTGTTTTTAACGATAAAGTGAAAGGCTACATGGAAGGTGTTTTTAAAAATGTGGCACATCTGGTTCATTATGTGGGATATATCGGACATATACTGATTTTGAACTATGATGAAAGTCATCGGAGCGAAGTTCAAAATGCGGTTTCAGTGTTGTTTTATAAAATCCGGGATTTAAACGAAATTTATGGAGAATTCCGGCTTAATATTGGATGCAGCATGATCAAGGACGATTCGGAGAAGCTGCCGGAAGCATTTGAGGAGGCTCTTAGTGCTGAGTGGGGACATCTGGTCTTTTTTGGCAATAAAGTATTAAAGTATGAGCAGGTGAGCGGGCTGACGCCCTTTTCGCCGTCAGACATCGTCAATGAAGAAGAACTGTCGGCGCTTGCAGAGGGTGTCAGATATCTACGGCTGGAAGAGTTGGAGCGGATTTTTTCCGAGATCAACAGGCGCACGGTGCGGTATCAGAATGGGGGCGCACAGGACATGCTTCAAACGTTTACGACTGTTCGCACCGCAGTGTTGGGTGCAATGCCGGAAGTAAAGCGGGGAAAGGCAGCAGAGCATTATTATATGGCATATCAGAATGCAAGAAATTTTCAAAATGTTTTTCAGAATATTTATGAAATGCTGAGAAAATATATTCAGGAAGAACAGAAGCAGCTGAATGAAAAGCTCTGCAAACCGATTGAAGAAGCGATTCATTATATGAGAAAAAATTATGGAAATTGTGTTTCTTTAGAAGATGTGGCGGAGGCGGCAAATGTTTCTGCACCCTATTTAAGCAAAATTTTCAAAGAAAAAATGGAGATTGGATTCAATGATTATCTCACAAAGATCCGTCTGGAGGAATCACAGAAATTTCTGATAGATACGAATCTTTCTGTAAAAGAGATTGCCTTTATGGTTGGATATTCCGATGAGAAATATTATTCGAAACTTTTTAAAAAGTTCGTCGGAATCAAACCGACAGATTATCGGAGACTATACGGATAAATGAAAAAACTGATCATTTTGGAAGGAAGCGCTTTTATCTTGAATATACTGGTCGTGCTGAGCGGTTTGTTTCTGTTGCGAAGACCCTGTTCGCTGTTGTATGGCGTACTGCTGATTGCCGGAGGGATTTCGACAGTATGTCTGGGCATTGTTATGTGGGAGACGGTAAGACAGGAGAAGATTATGGCTTTTCTGATACAGGATAATCGCAGAAAGAGGATAACGACGGTGGCATGGGAGGAGAATGAGACGGAGAAACTCGGTATTCTTCGCAGGCGAATTGATCTGTCCACACTTCAAATGCAGATCAATCCACATTTTCTATACAATACACTGGATTCTATCCGTGGACAGGCGCTGTTAAATAACCAGCCTGATATTGCATTGATGACGGAAAAATTATCGAAATTTTTTCGATATTGCATCAGCAACAGGGAAAATATGGTAAGGATCAAGGAGGAGACGGATCATATACAGGATTACTATTACATTCAGAAACAGCGGTTTGGAGAGCGGTTGGAGATGGAATTGAAAGTAGAGGATAATATCCTTTTTGATTATTATATACCAAAACTGACTCTGCAGCCATTGGTGGAAAATGCTGTTATGCATGGGTTGGAAAAGGTCAAAAGAAAGGGTGTCGTTGCAATCAGTATTTATGCAACAGAGCAGAAAGTGATCGTGAAGGTCTCTGACAACGGAGTCGGTATTCCGGAATCGGAGCTGGAGATTTTGAATGATCGATTGAAGCTTGAGCAGGTCAGAGTAACATCGAAGAAGGGCCGTGGAAACGGAATTGCAGTTACAAATATTAATTCCAGGATTAAACTGACCTTTGGCAAAAAGTATGGAATTCATTACCACTCTTATGAGAATGTGGGAACAGAGGCAGTGGTCACTCTGCCTAAGGTAGATGAATTTGCGAGAGTGCGCTATGAAGATATTCTTATGGCGGAATCAAAATAGAAAGAGGGAGTACAGAGGTTAAAACATGAAGGAAGTCTTACGAATCCTGCACGGAAGGCAGAAGACCGGGAGCTCCAATATACTGAGAGACTACAATCTGGAAGTTTATGAAGGCGAGATCGTTTATATTCAGGGACTGTCGGGCAGTGGATTATCGGCGCTGCTGCAGGTGCTTGCCGGTAAAGCCAGATTGGATGAGGGAAGACTGTATATAGGGGAGAAGCCGGCGGAAATCCATCCGATGTCTTCTCCTCTCGCACAGGGTATTTATATTGTTACGGAGGAACAGGATCTGGTCGGTAATCTGACAGTAGCGGAGAATATGGAACTTCTTCAGTATGGAAAAAGGCTTATCGGATACTACAACAGGAAAGCGGTCATAGAGAAAGTTGGCGGTTATTTAAGGCAGGAAGGGATGGAGATCGATCCGGCAACACCGGTGCAGGAGCTTTCGCAGGAGGAATGCCAGAAGCTGAGCATTATCAAGGGAAGAATGTGTGGTGCACGACTGATCGTGCTGGACTGCACAAGAGGATATCATGAAGGCAGGCTGGCGGATGAACTGACGCGGATGATCAGGCGAATCAGTGAGGAAGGCATTGCGTTTATTATCTTATCGGAACAGCTGTTACATTTTGCCTATGAGGCTGATCGTATTCAACTGATGCACCATGGAAAGGATTTGATGGAGTGGGATCATGTAGAATGCGGCGTACTGCACGGGAAAGATTTTGCGGTCGAAGAAACCGTTGATAAGATACAGGAAGGATTTTTTGATTATGATTGGGAAATGAGCCGGAGCATATGGAGTTACATCCGTACTGTAAAAGACAACAATGAAGACTTCTGGACACAAAATATCGGTTTGGAGCTGCTGCCTGAGGGTTGCTACTGCAAAAAGAAAACGGTGATGATACCCAAGGAAAGTGCCATGCGGCTTATTGACAATATGGAGATAAAGCAGAACGCTACGCTGGCTGTGAAAAACAGGATCGGCAGAACTTTGATGGGATATATACCGGATATTCTGGAGAATAATATTACGGAAGAATTCTACCGGGTCACGGGAATCAACAGTGAGATCAAGTATCCCTGTGAACTGGGGTATGTGGAGAAAAAGATTTTGTCGGTTTATCGCTGGGTGATCACGAAGCCGGATACAATCCTTTTCGAGAGTCCTTATTGGGGCATGGATCTGAGGGAATCAGATGTTTTTCACAGATATCTGCTGCACCTGACGGGAAAGGGAATCCGGATACTGATCTTTTCCAAATCTCTGTCTGAACTAAAACGGTATTGTAATAAAATAGTGATAACAAAGAACGGCTGTAATGCGGCAATATTTACGGATATAGAATAAAAATTTCCCACCGAAGATTAAAATTAGCCCACCATTTAAAAAGCCGGTAAATGATACAGTATATGTATGGTAATCATTTACCGGCTACTATTATGCGTCAGGAGGAAAGAAGATGAAGAGAAAGTTATTGGCAATGCTGCTTAGTGTGGCTGTGGGAAGCAGTCTGGCAGGATGTGGCGGCGGAAACACAGGGCAGGAAGTACAGAATGGGAGTGTGGATGCAGCTAAGGAGACGGAGACGACCGATGCAGCGGCAGAGGAAGCAGATAATGTGGAGGAGCCAGGTGCAGCAGAAGGTACAGAGGAGAGCGCGGCGACAGAGGAAAGCAGTGAAGGTGCTGGTCTTCCGGCGGGGTCTAAGATTGGCTTTTCTGTAATCTCTCTGTCATCGGAATTTTTCGCCAAGCTGGATGAGGATACGCACAGATATCTTGAAGCGGATGGATATGAGGTAGTTACGGTATCCTGTGAAGCGAATGCGGCGACACAGGTGGCGGATATTGAAAACCTGATCTCCATGGACTGCGATGCGATCGTGTTGTTTGCGGCAGAGCCCAGTGCAGTAGAAGACGTGTGTGCCAGAGCTGTAGCAGAGGGCATTAAGGTATTTCCACTTGCGGCTACATTTAGTAACAGGGATGCGTTTACGTATATTATGGGGACAGATCAATATACCAGCGGAACAAACTGTGCGAAGATGGCAGCGACGTGGATCGACAAGACATTCCCGGATGCAGAAGACGGATCCATTGAGGTGGCAATCATCGGGAACACTCAGGGGGCGGAACCCACGGCCCGTACGGATGGTATGAAGACCATCGAGACAGAAACATCGAAAGCTAAGATAGTTGAAATGTTTGATCTGTCGGGCTCCAGAGATTTTAATATCAAGTCACAGGAGTATGCGGATGTTATCACAAGCAAATATCCGAATGTCAGGGTGATACTGGCTTACGGAATCGACGCTGGATTGGGCGCAAATGAAGCGCTTATGCGCGATAACAGTTTAGACAGAGAGCAGTTTGGTATTTTCGGAGTGGATACTTCCCAGGTAGGGTATGAGCAGATCAAACTGTCTGCGACCAATGACTCTCTGATCCGGGGAACAGTCAATCTTGGAAATGATCTGGCAATGGATATCTATGAACTGCTCACCGGACAGCTGGATGATCTGGTAGATGCGGATGGATATATTTTTAAACCATCCACACCGATTGACATTTCTAATGTTGATGAGTATATCCAATAAGAAATGATTTTGTTTATCTTACGGTTTGAATGAATCTTCGATCGGGAATGGGATTCTGTAATAGTGGCGGAAGTCCATTCCCTTTATCAATATTCCGTAAGATCTGAAAAGGATATTTTTATGTAATATGAAAAAAGTACAGCGGCAGGAGGGAATGCAGTGGAGAATATTTTGGAGTTACAGCATATCACTAAGATTTATCCGGGTGTGACAGCATTGGATGATGTCAGTATGAGCTTTGCGGCAGGAGAAATTCACTCTGTTATGGGAGAAAACGGCGCCGGGAAATCCACCATGATTAAGATCATTGCCGGTGCGATTCATGCCAACGACGGCAAAATTATTATTGCCGGGAACAGCTGTGAAAAACTGACACCGGCACAGGCAAAGGAAAAAGGAATCGGGGTCATTTATCAGGAATTTAATCTGGTTCCGTCCATGTCGGTGGCGGAAAATATTTTTCTGGGGGACAGGACAGGGAATGCAGTCATGCCCGATTTTAAATACATGCATCAGAAAGCAACACAGATCATGGAGAGTTTTGGTGTAAATATTGATTCCCATAGAATGGTAGGAGATTTGTCCACGGCGCAGCAGCAGCTTGTGGAGATTGCAAAAGCGATCAGCAAGAATTGTAAAGTATTGATCATGGATGAGCCGTCTGCGGCGATCGCTGTTGCGGAAGTAGAGAATATGTTCCGCATTATCAGGCAATTAAAAAAACAGGGCGTGACAATTATTTATATAAGTCACCGTATGGATGAAGTATTTGAGATATCGGACAGGGTTTCCATTTTAAGGGACGGAAGGTTTGTAGCTACCAGAAAGATTGGAGAAGTGTCCAGACAGGATCTGATCAACATGATGGTAGGAAGGGAGCTTACGGAATCTTTTCCGGGAAGGAATGTAAAGCCGGGCGAGGTGGTGTTTGAGGTAAAACATCTGAGCGGAAACGGAGATTTTGATATCAATTTCCATCTGCGTAAAGGCGAGATTCTGGGATTGGCAGGACTGGTGGGAGCGGGAAGAACGGAACTTGCCAAGATGCTCTTTGGAGATGTAAAACCGACATCCGGTGAGATTATCGTAAAAGGGAATGTGGTTAAATTCTCAGATACATCAAAGGCCATTGAGGCAGGAATCGGTTTGATTCCCGAAGACAGAAAGAAGGAAGGCGCTTTTCTCGGCTATTCCATTCAGTGGAATATACCCTGTATGAGTTTGAAAAGAATCAGCAGGGCATTTGTGATCGATAAGAAGGAAGCAAACCGTCTGGCGGATGAATATGTAGAAAAACTGCGCATCAAAACGCCAACGGTCAAGCAGCTGGTACGGAATCTGAGTGGCGGTAATCAGCAGAAGGTAGTAGTGGCAAAGGTGCTGGCGGCGCATACGGATATTCTGATCTTTGATGAGCCGACAAGAGGAATTGATGTAGGCGCCAAACAGGAAATCTACCATCTGATGAACGAGTTGGTGGAACAGGGCATGTCCATCATTATGATCTCTTCGGAGATGGAGGAACTTCTTGGAATGAGCGACAGGGTCATGGTCTTGTATGAAGGCAGGATCAGTGGGGAATTATCGAAGGAAGAATTCAGTCAGAGCCGGGTGCTGGAACTGGCTTCCGGATTATAAAAGTGTGAAAGAAACCGAAAAAGTTTAATTATTGGAGGTAAGTTATGAGTAAAATACTGGATTTTGCCAGAAGAAATCTGGCATGGGTTCTTTTGGTCTTATGTGTCATTTTCTTTTCGTTCTCACCGAATTTTCTGACAGTGAAAAATATTCTTAATATCCTGAATCAGAATGCGTATATTCTGATTGCGGCTTTCGGAATCAGTTTTATCATGATGTCAGGCGGTATGGACCTGTCGATCGGTTACATAATGAGTATTACGGGAGTGATCAGTGCTAAGCTGTTGACAGAAGCAGGCGTTCCGCTGGTTATTGTCATTATTCTGACAATCACATCGGCGGTCATTATGTGTATGTTGAATGCAGTGCTTAGCCATCTGCTTGGAATTCCGCGTATCTTTGTCACCTTCGGTACGATGACCATTTATCAGGGGCTGGCGTTCGTTCTTTCGGAGTCGAAGACGATTGGCGGACTCACTGAAGGCTATAAATATATCGGGCAGGGGACTCTGCTTGGAAGCAATATTACATTTGCACTTCTGCTTACGGTTATTTTGGGTATCGTCGTCAGCTTTGTACTAAATAAGACTTATTTCGGACGTTATGTATTTGCGCTGGGCGGAAATCCGGATGCTGCCCGTCTTGCCGGTATCAACGTAAAGAGAATGGAAATCTACATCAGTATCATAGCGGGTCTGTTTTTGGGAGTAGCTTCTCTTGTTTTAACGGCCAGAGTCGGGTCGGCAGCCGCTATGACAGCCACAGGAACAGAATTTACCGTCATCACCGGGCTTTTGCTCGGCGGTGTGTCAATCAGAGGCGGTGAGGGTAAGATCAATGGCTGTATTGCCGGTATCCTGATCATTGCGCTTCTCGGAAACGGTATGCAGATGGCGGGAATGAATGTCTATTATCAGTATGTGGCAAAGGGTGTTATCATGCTGGCGACGATTGGATTTGATACGTATCAGATGAACAGAAGAAAAATTGAAGTCAATATGAGGAAGCAAACTTCGGGTACGGAAAAATCTTCGCAGTAGACGCAGATACTGTCATTTATTGTCCATTATGCAATGATACTGTACAAGAGAATACGCCGCACAGTATAATATTCGTAACAGGGAAGGAGGAGCATCATGGTAACATTTAAGTCAGAAAAAATAACAGAACACTTGACAAGAATCCATGGTATTACGGGGGAACTGATGTATCTGGCGGAGGGGACGCAGAAAGCGGCGCTGGTGGATACCGGAAGCGGTATCGGCAGTCTGCGGGAGCTGGTGGAAACTTTGACCGATAAGCCGTGTATCGTGCTGCTGACGCATGGACATGTGGATCATGCGATGGGGGCGCCGGAGTTTGATACGGAGATCTACATGAATCCGGCAGATAATGCTGTTCACGATGAGCACAGCAATCTGGAGTTCCGGAAAGGTTCTCTGCAGAACGTTCCGGAAGAGATCGTTTCGAAGATCGAGGAGAGCGACTATATTCCGCTGAGAACGAAAGAATATCTGCCGCTTATGCATGGGGATACATTTGATCTGGGTGGACTTACACTGGAGGCTTATGCCTGTCCCGGCCACACACCCGGTTCGATGGTAATCCTGTTTAAAGAGGAGAGGAGCCTACTGCTGGGAGATGCCTGCAATCCGTTTACCTTCCTTTTCTCCGATCACTGCCTGTATGTCGAGGAGTACAAAGAGAGCCTGCAAACGCTGAAAGAGCAGACAGACGGAAAATACGATCATGTATATCTGTCGCACGGGCCTGGAGACGGTGAGGCTAATATGATCGAAGGAGTCATTCAGGTATGCGATGATATCATGGCCGGGAATACGGATGATATGCCCTTTGATTTTATGGGCGAGAAGGCTTTTCTGGCGAAAACGCTGACACCGAAGGGCCGTGCAGACGGCGGCGTCGGCAATATCGTGTACAAGAAAAACAGAGTGTGGAAGACGAAGGGTTGATCCTGCTGTTTTGCGGATTAAAGAAGAGGGCTGTTGTGTCATGGCAGATCAATGACACGACAGCCCTTATCACGTGGCATCAGTCAGACAGCTTTGAGATCCGATCAATACCCTCTTTCCTTCAAAAGCAAAGCCATATTTCCGGATACGCTCCGATGAGATACCGCCGGCTTTCAAAGCTGCGGCATACTGCATTCTGTCAATTTGTTTCAGCGCCTCCGCGACGGTTTCTTCCAGAGTCTGATTTTTAGAGGTATTACATACTTTGAATTCTATGATGATTGCGTCGTCCGAAGCACGCAGCGGTTCCAGCACCACATCATATCTTCCGAAGCCGCTTTCCCGGTTTGACGTAATTCGATACCTGTCTTCCAGATCCACCATCAGTCCAAGAACGAATCCATGATAAAAGCGTTCCGGTTCTCTGTCGGCAGAAGGATTTTTTCCGGTATCAAAATAACTGAATGTAGAGGAGGTAATACGATTCATATAGGTATTCATAGCCTCCACATCACCGAGCAACAGCGCCTTGACAAAGGTATTGTAGGCAGGAGTAGACTCCTTGAACCATTCATCGATCATAGTTTCAAAGAGAATGATACTTTCCTGATTTGTGAGTGCAAGTTCGTATTGTGGACGACCTTTTTTATCAAGAATGTATTGCTTTACACGCAGGTAACCGGTTGCAAGCAGCAGGCTCCAGACGGCATTCTCGCGGCTGTCGAGCTGGTTGAAGACAATCTGTTCATCAATTCGTGTTTGAAATGTGCCGCCGGACAGTAAGATTTCCATGGTGATTTTCATGGCTGCACTTCCTTCGCGAATCAGTTTTCCCACAAGGCTGTTGCTGCTGGTATTGGCCCAATAAGTAGTAAGAAGCCGCTTGTCCAGGTAATTAATAATGGACCAGGGGTTGTAGATATCTTTTCGACAGCCGAAAGTGAAGCCATTATACCAGTCTCTGACTTTTTCTTCCTGGTCAGAGAGGTCAAATTCAAGTAAAGCAGCTGTTACCTCTTCCTGTGTGAAGCCAAAGGAATCTGCGTATTTATCGGAAGTTGTGGTCACTACTTCAAGATTGTTTAAATCTGAAAATACGCTTTCCCTGCTGACGCGTGTAATACCGGTAAGAACAGCTCTGTCAAAGTATGTGTTTGTTTTAAAGGTAGCATTAAACAGACTTCTGAAAAAGTCTATGATTTCCTGCCAGTAGCCATTGACATAGGCTTCCTGCATGGGGGTATCATATTCGTCCAGAAGGATGAGAGGTTTTTTACCATAATAGCGTCCCAGATAATCAGACAATGCCCTTATGGAATCGGCGGCAATGTAGTCCTCCATCTCGGGGGAAACTTTTTGGAACATGGCTTTCTCATCTTCATTCAGAAGATCACTGTCAAGGAGAAAGTCATAGTTATTATATAATTTCCTGATGTTGCGACAGACGGACTTTCTGGCGGAAGAAAATGTGGTCTCTTTAATATCAGCAAAACTTATAAAGATGACAGGATATGTTCCCTGCAGATTTCGGTACTTCTGATTCTTCCATATGGTGAGGTTTTCAAACAGATCTCCCCGCCCGGCGTAGTCGATCGAGAAGAACTGTTCTACCATGCGCATGTTAAGTGTTTTGCCAAAGCGCCTGGGGCGGGTGATCAGCGTTACGCTGTCGCCATTCTCCCACCATTGGCGAATGAAATCAGTCTTATCTATATAAAAGTATGAGTTTGTAATGATGGATTCAAAGTCCTGGATGCCGATTGCTACTGTTCTTGCCATATGGTTAAGCCTCCTTTTTGCATCAGCTGTATAGTAAACTTACATCATGCTTAGCCTGCCGCCTGGCGGGCCGCATGGCCATCCATGCTGTGAAAGTCGAAGACTTTCATAGCAAATCCTCATCATGCTCAGCCGATCAATACCCTCTTCCCCTCAAAAGCAAATCCATATTTCCGAATACGCTCCGAAGGAATCCCCTCGGCTTCCAGAGCTGCGGCATAGCGCTTTTCCTCGATCTGCAGGAGGGCGGCGTCTACAGTATCCTGCAGGGTTGACTCATCCTCCGGGTCATGGACTTTGAATTCCATGATAATGGCATCGTCAAAGTGAATGTTGCTGTGTGCCGGGGCACTTACGGTTTTGTCTGCTGTATCTGTTGCGCCTGCTTTACCGGGTGAAGTGGAGGAGAAAGCGGTATGCGTCGTAACGTTCTTGGGTTTCAGCACCACATCATAGCGCCCGAAGCCGCTTTCACGGTTTGAAGTAATGGTGTAGCGGTCAGCCAGCTCCACCATCAGGCCGAGGACAAAACCATGGTAGAACCGTTCCGGTTCCGTAGCCTCGGAGGGCTTATTGCCTGTGTCAAAATTGCTGAATGTGGCAAGAGCGACTTTGTTCATGTAGTGGTTCATGGCTTTCTTATCGTGGAGCAGCAGGGCTTTGATAAAGTCATTGTAGGACGGCACATAAGTTTTGAACCAGCCCTCGATCATGTTCTGGAACATCAGGCGTACTTCCTTGTTGGTCAGTTTGAGAGCATATTCTTCTCTGCCTGTGTCGGGGTCGAAGGTATGTGCCTCCACTTTCAGATATCCACTGGCAAGCAGCAGGCTCCAGATCGCGTATTCATTGTGATCAAGCTGATCGAAGACAATCTGCTCGTCTATTTTGGTACGGAGTGTGCCGCCCTGCAACAGATTCTCCATAATGATCTTGACATCTTTGCTGCCTTCCCGGATCAGCTTTCCCACCAGACTGTTGCTGCTGGTGTTGGCCCAGTAGGCGGAGAGCCTTTTTTCGTCGAGGAAATACAGAATTGACCATGGATTATAGATATCGGTCTTTTGGCCAAAAGCAAACCCGTCATACCAGTCTTTGACACGCGCTTCCATATCTGTTAAACCAAACTCACATAAAGAAGCAGTCACCTCTTCCTGGGTGAAACCGAAAGAATCGGAATATTTATTTGAGGTTGATGTTATCACGGTCAGGTTATTCAGATCGGAAAAAATACTCTCCTTGCTGACCCGTGTGATACCGGTAAGAATAGCTCTTTCGAAATAGGCATTGGTTTTGAAAGTGGCATTAAACAGGCTTCTGAAAAAAGCAACGATCTCATACCAATAGCCATTGACATAGGCTTCCTGCATGGGGGTATCATATTCGTCCAGAAGGATAAGCGGTTTCCTTCCGTAATAGCGACCAAGATAATCGGACAAGGCCCTTATGGAATCGGCGGCAATGTAGTCCTCCATCTCCGGGGAAACTTTTCGGAACATATTTTTTTCGTCTTCATTCAGATGATCACTATCGAGCAGAAAATCATATTTATTATATAATTTCTTTATATTACGGCAGACAGCTTTTTTGGCTGAGGAGAAGGTTGTTTCCTTGATATCGGCAAAGGTCATGAAGATGACAGGGTATGTGCCCTGCAGCTTACGGTATTTTTCCTCACGCCATATGTTCATCTGCATAAACAGGTCACTTCGGCCGGCATAGTCGATCGAGAAGAACTGCTCCACCATACTCATATTAAGAGTCTTAC